>Ga0208940_1002369_pt1 | contig 17549 bp, 16 predicted proteins | sample AD_JPNNA6_MetaG_FD_184445 | JGI IMG/M metagenome (GOLD analysis project Ga0208940, IMG submission 184445) | Active sludge microbial communities of municipal wastewater-treating anaerobic digesters from Japan - AD_JPNNA6_MetaG (SPAdes) (version 2) | ecosystem: Engineered > Bioreactor > Anaerobic... | reverse complement strand
GATTTTGAAGCCGCTATCGAACGTCTTATTGCCGGTTTGGAAAAGAAAAATAAAATTATCAACGAAAAAGAACGTAAAATCGTCGCTTATCATGAATCAGGTCATGCGATCGTAGGATATTTTACTCCAGGCGCCGAACAGGTGCAAAAAGTATCCATAGTGCCGAGAGGAATAGGTGCGCTCGGTTATACTTTGCAAATGCCACTCGAAGATCGTTATCTGATGACTAAATCTGAAATTATTGGAAAAATAAAGGGATTACTCGGCGGGCGTGCCGCTGAAGAGATCGTCTTTAATGAGGTCTCGACTGGCGCTTCCAATGATTTGGAACGCGTGGCTCAGTTAGTGAAAAATATGATCGTTGTGTATGGGATGAGCGAAAAACTGCCGAATTATTCTCTAGTTAACCGTTCAACGCCGGGATTTCTCAACCAATCAGCCGGAGTTGAAAGACGCTCAGAACATCTCGAGAGATTGATCGACGAAGAAGTCAAGGAAATTATTGATAGATGCTACCGTGAGACCAAAGAGATGTTGATTGAGAAAAGGGAATTACTGGATAAAATGGCAAACGTGCTATTAGAAAAAGAAGTGCTGGATAAAGAGGAAATTGAGGCGATTTTATCCTGATTAATTCGGATAATAGATAATCATAGAGATTAAGAAAGAACTTAAGTCTTAGTCTTTCTTTTAGGTTGAGTAAAGAGGAGCGCCCAACCTGACCGTTCAATTTACTTACGGACTTAAGAACATCTCCGGCTGGGAATCGAATGGTCATTGGTAAAGATGCTGAGAAAGGGAGATAGGGGGAAAAGGAGACAGGAGACAGGAGATAGGAGACAGGAGACAGGAGACAGGAGACAGGAGACAGTCTCAGCGATTAAAATTATTCGTTCCAATTTACCGTTGCGGCATCAAGAATATTACACTGGATTTCGGGTTTGTGATTTGGAATTTGAGATTTGGGATTTTACTCATTTACCGATTCTTGGCGAACTTGGCGGTTTATTCTTCCAAGACCCAAAAAATAAGGCTGATAATAGCGACTGGTCATTAGTCATTGGTCACTGGGCATTGGGCATTAGTAAAGAGGCTGAGGAAAGATGTTGAGGCTGAGAAAGAATTAAAGTCTTAGTCGTTCTTCTCAGTCTTAAACTTTCTTTCGGCCGAAACCAATTTAGTCCCGCTTGTGGCGTGGCGGAAATTGTTTTGGCTTGTAGCTCAATTAGATATACTTTTTAATTATGTTCAGCAGGGTACCCGGCATAACGGGTTTCTCGATGAATTCCTCAACCGGCAGGGTTTCCTTGTCTTTGTCATATCGAATGCCCATTTGCTGACTGACGGCGGTCAGCATAATGATGGGAGTGGCGGCTAATTTCGGATTATTACGGATTTTTTGGACAACTTCAAATCCCTCGTCCCAGGTTGCCATCATAACGTCGAGAATGATGAGATCGGGGCGTTCTTTTTCGACTAATTGATAGCCGCGGGTGCCGTTTTGGGCATCTATTACGAGATAGCCATTTTTCTCCAACATCAACCGCAGGACTTCTATCAGGTCAACATCGTCGTCTATAACTAATATTTTCTTAAGCATTGCTTTCCTCATTTTGTATTAATAAGCGTTCGAAGTTAAAATGCTTGACCTTATTCTGCAACATCTGAAATTCAGCGTTTGTGTTCAATTAACCAATCTCGCAGATCGGCAAGGCCGTCTCCGCGCTGAGCTGAAATCGGAAAAATGGTGAGTTGGGGGTTGATTTTCACCATATTTTGGTGCAGTAAATCCAGATTCAGATTGAGGTAGGGGAGTAGGTCGGTTTTACTAATCAATGCCAGATGACAGACCCGAAACATTAGTGGATATTTGAGTGGCTTGTCCTCACCTTCGGTCACACTCAGAACAACAACATTGACGTCGGCGCCGGTATCGAATTCCGCCGGGCAAACCAGGTTGCCGACATTCTCGATGAAAACGAAATCGAGTTTAGCCAGGTCGAGACTGTCGAGTGCCGGTAAAATTACTTCCGCTCCGAGATGACAGTCGCCGCCAAATTGTTCGGTATTGATCTGGACAATGGGAATGTTCAGAGGCTGGAGGCGTTCGGCGTCCATCGTGGTGGTGATGTCGCCTTCGATCACGCCGATTTTGTAGGCTTTTGCATGGAGCATCGGTATCAATTTTTCCAGTAGAGTGGTTTTGCCGGAGCCGGGTGAACTCATTAAATTGACGAGTAATGTTTTTGAATTTGCGGTGCGCTGACGGATTTCAGCGGCTAATTTGTCATTGGCTTCGAGAACGTGGCGCACAATCTTGATTTCCATAGTTTGATCCTTTTGGGTTACACGGAGGCGCACAGAGGATTCACTGAGGTTCATGGAGTAATTTTTATAATTATTAAAATCTCCGTGTTCCTCTGTGTCATAATTACTTCTATCGCTATCCATCTTCCATCTCGATATTGTCAACGAACATTTCTTGGCCGTTGATTATTTCCAGATCGGTTCCGTGACAATGCCGGCACTCGAATACCGGTTCGTCGAGTTCGGAAATGTTTTGACATTGATGGCATTTGATCCGTAACGGAATTATTTCGATAGACAGAACGGCGTGTGCGAATTGCGGAATTTCAGATTTTATGGTGTCGAAATTGAACATCAGTGTTTCGGGAATAATGGCGTGCATCTGACCGGCTTTGAAGTGGATGACCCTGACAGCCGTGGAAATCTGACGTCGAGCCAGTTCATCGGCGGCGATAGCGATTATATTTTGGGCGATTTTTAGTTCATGCATTGCTTTCTCGTAAAACCGTTAGGAATAATCTCTCGCAAAGATGCCAGGACGCAGAGAATAATCTCTCGCAAAGACGCTAAGGTGCAAAGTTTTTTACTGTTTATTAAATATAAAGAAATACTCATTTATAAAGACACCAAAATAAAACAAAATAGATTCTTTGCGTCTCTGTGAGGGAAGTAGATATCTTTAAAGATTATTGACAATCCGTGTAATTCCATCTTTGATTAAGTTAGAATTGAAATTTATGAGAAGACCGAGCTTCAACCCAGTTAGTTTCAAATAAGTCAGGAGTTGTTTTTTATGAACGGGGAGGATTTCTTCGACAGATTTTAATTCGATAATGATTTTATTTTCAATAATAAGATCGGCTCTGAATCCTAACTCTAACGAAATTTCATGGTATCTGACGGGAATCGCGACCTGATTGTCTATGTTAAGGCCTTTCTTTTCGAGTTCATACATCAATACTTTTTCATAAACCGATTCTAAAAGACCAGGCCCGAGTTCGCGATGGATATGATAGGCGCAATCTACAATGATCCTGGAAATATCATTTTCGTCCATTTTAAAATCCTCTTAAAATTTCTCTCGCCAGGACGCAGAGAATAATCTCTCGCAAATACGCTAAGGCGCAAAGTTTTTTACTCTTTATTAAATATAAAGAAATACTCATTTATAAAGACACCAAAATAAAACAAAATAGATTCTTTGCGTCTCTGTGAGGGAAGTAGATATCTTTAAAGATTATTGACAATCCGTGTAATTCCATCTTTGATTAAGTTAGAATTGAAATTTATGAGAAGACCGAGCTTCAACCCAGTTAGTTTCAAATAAGTCAGGAGTTGTTTTTTATGAACGGGGAGGATTTCTTCGACAGATTTTAATTCGATAATGATTTTATTTTCAATAATAAGATCGGCTCTGAATCCTAACTCTAACGAAATTTCATGGTATCTGACGGGAATCGCGACCTGATTGTCTATGTTAAGGCCTTTCTTTTCGAGTTCATACATCAATACTTTTTCATAAACCGATTCTAAAAGACCAGGCCCGAGTTCGCGATGGATATGATAGGCGCAATCTACAATGATCCTGGAAATATCATTTTCGTCCATTTTAAAATCCTCTTAAAATTTCTCTCGCCAGGACGCAGAGAATAATCTCTCGCAAATACGCTAAGGCGCAAAGTTTTTTACTGTTTATTAAATACAGAGAAATACTCATTTATAAAGACACCAAAATAAAACGAAATAGATTCTTTGCGTCTCTGCGACTTTGCGAGAGTTACAATCTAACATATTCGTGGCAACATTTCGCCGGTCAGCATATCGAGAATTCGCTCAGTGCCAATACGGGTTTTAAGTAGAACGTGTCCAGCCGGTTGAGCGATAACTTCACCGATTAGGGCGGCATTCCGGCCGAGTGGATGCGAACGCATCGTTTGCAAAGCCTTTTCAGCTGATTTTTCTGCCACTACGACTACGACTTTTCCTTCGTTGGCAAGATAAAATGGATCGAAACCCAGCGGTTCGCATAAACCCTGCACGACATTGCGAATCGGGACAAATTCCTCGCTGATTCTCATCCCGAAGCGGTTACCGTCCAAAAATTCATTCAGAGTAGTCGCCAGACCGCCGCGTGTTGGATCGCGCATAATCCGGATGCCCGTGATATTTTCGTATAAAACCTCAGTCAAGTTATTCAGCGGCGCGCAATCACTGATAATATCAAGGTCAATCTGAAACTGGTGGCGGGCTTTTATGATTGCGGCGGCGTGATCGCCGATAAAGCCATTCAGGATGATCTTATCGCCGGGAGTGATCAGCGATTTAGCGATATTGCGATTTTCCGGCAAATAGCCGATTCCGGCTGTGTTGATAAAAAGCCCGTCGGCTTCGCCGTGTCCCACGACTTTAGTATCGCCGGTAACAATCTGTACACCAGCTGATTGAGCGGTTTTTTGCATTGAAATCACGATTTTTTCCAGCGTTTCAATCTCGAGACCTTCTTCGATTATCATTCCACAGGAAAGCCAGAGTGGCTTGGCTCCGCAGACTGCCAAATCATTTACCGTTCCCGAAACGGCGAGTTTACCGATGTCGCCGCCGGGGAAAAAAAGTGGTTGAACTACGTGAGAATCGGTTGTGAAGACCAATCGTCCGTGCCTTTCCGGTAGAATCGCCGAGTCCAGCAATTCGCGTAAAGGAGGGTTGTCGAAATGTTTCAGGAATACTTGTTTGATCAGGTCGTGAGAATATTTACCGCCGGCGCCGTGAGCGCTGGTAATTTTCTGCTTATCGGAAAAATCACTTGCCATTCGACGCGCATAAGATAATTACGCGAGATTCTAAGTCAAAATGAAAAAAGCGGAAATGATGAATACATGTTTACGACGGTAAATCTCGAGTATATTTTAATTTCTTAAAAGTACTTAAGAAAACTTAAAAGATTTTAAAATCTTGGCACACTCTGCGGTTTATTATTTCACGAAGACTATTTTCTGCATTGATGTATGATTGCCGGATTGTAAGCGCACCAGATAAATCCCAGCGCTCAGGTTCTGCGGACTCCAGTTGTAAGAGTAAGTGCCTTTAAGAGCATAAGTGCTTATAAGTACTTCGACTAATTCACCGCGCAGGTTGTAAACCTTCAGCGACATCTGTCCGTCTTCGGCCAAGCCGTAAGGTATAGTGACACTCGGGTTGAACGGGTTCGGATAGGCCGGCTTCAATCCAAATACTAGTGGAACTTGCGCATTTTCAGCCTCGACTTTAACCTCGACCTCTTTATGCCAGGTTACTTTTCCTTTGTAATCCACATCGCCGAGGCGATAAAGATAGGTTGCACCCGGGATGACCGCCGCGTCGGTGTAGGAATACTCATGTGCTTCAGAAGTACTGCCGTGCCCAGCCAGCGCCTCGCAAGTTGTGTAATCCGCAACTAATAACCAGTCACCGGATTCCGGTAACCGTTTTTGGATAATAAATCCGAGATTTTCGATTTCGGACTCGGTGTGCCAGGAAAGCACCACGGACTGGTTACGCGACTGGGCAGAAAAAGAAGTCAGAGAAACGGGGAGAGATTGATCGGTTGTACCATCGGTATTAGCAGCTCCTGGTGTTGGTAGTAAATTGTTATTTCCAGTTTCTGAATCTTCAGGTTTAGTATTTTTTAAAAAACCCATAGAAGTTGTCTCAATATCAATAGATGATTTACTAACATAAAATGAGACCGGTGGAAAATCATCAAAAGCATTACCTATAAAAGTACCACCATATGAATACCAAAAAATTAATTCTTTGGATGAATTGAATAATGCGACTGCATCAGGATCTCCGTTTTGAATTAAATTTTCCTCTCCATTACCAAGGGTATCATCTTTTTGAATTATATTATTTGAACCTGCAACATAAAATCCATAACCGTTTATTTCGTTAGAAAATGTAAAACTACCAACAGTATGGGTCAAATATTTATTGCTATTGGAACCATTATATAATACAATATAATAGCCAGTTATATCTAATCCCGATATTCCGCATAGTTCAATGAATTCCAAAGAATCTGTACTTGCTTGATCTGCATCAATTTCATTAATCCAAACATTTGGTAGTGGACTAGTTACAGTGCCACTACAGGTTACAGTTCGATCGTCGGCCCCCTCACAAGAACAGGTAATCTTTTCGGAACTATATGAGCCAATTGCCAAGCCGGCTTTTAATCGCACATAGATAATGGTTTCGTTCACGGAACCGTCTGATTGAGCAAAAGTAAGCGATGAGGTGAAATCCGAACAACTTGTTTTTGAAATTTCAAAGTGTTCTGGTGCCGAAATTGATATGTCTGCCGTTAGATTCGTTCCACTAACCATAAAAGTCTGCTCGGCAGATGGGCCAGAGCCAACGACATAAGAAAAACCTGACAGACTACTAGGATTTGCCGATATAGTAGGTACTTTTATTTCATAAGCTGTTATAGATAAATCGTCAATAGCTAAACCAGGACTATTAGTTCCAGTTTTTAGCCAACGAAACCATATTTCATGTCCGTTAGGTACTTCAATGATAACATTTGATGATACATTTTGGTAATTACCTTCAGCATTACCATCAAGAGCGCTAGAGGTACCAGTTTTCAAAGCTGTAAAATCTAAATCTGAAAAAGATGTCCATGTTCCAGATTCAATTCCTGTTGCATCTACTTGATAAGAAAAAACTAATGTATGAGAATTCGCCGTTTGCCTCCATTGCTCCCCTTTATAGGAAATATTAAATGAAGTAATAGTGTTTCCAGTGTTATTTACTAAACGAATACCAAAAGCGGGGGAAGCCGAACTAGATGAAAGTCCACCTAATGCTCTCTCACTGGCATCCGCCGATCCATAGCTATGTAAACCGCCAGTTGTACTACTACCATTATCGGCGATGTACTCTGTCCTGTTTGAATACCACCCGCTGATAGTGGAATTATCGGTCCAGGCATTATCCGTTTTAGTATTAGCTAATGAATTGAAATCTTGATTGTATGCAGTTTCAAATTGAGTAATACTTACCTGTCCCCACCCCACCTCCACTATCGTACTCAGCACTACTAGCATTATTAAAACATAGACACCTTTTTTCATACTTTCCTCCTTAATTTGTAATTTTAAAAAATATTTACTATAGAATGAATATCTTCCGAGAATTATTCCTAAAAACCGCTCTCTAATCGTTCGTATCAGATATTCATAGTTACATCCAACGGCCAAAATATGAGAAAGATTTTAAGAAAAAGCAATGATTTTTTAGACTAACTATCCAATTTTTAACTAAATTTTTATAAGTATTTTAAAAGCCGGTTCGTAAAGTTATTTATGGCATAATTGCTTGCCGGAATTGCAATTAAGTGATGGTAATAATCTGAGCAAACCCGAAGTGAGATTTACTTAATTAATAATTACCTAAAAAAAATATTGACTTAATAAAAACTATTTTTTAAAATTCACAATGAATTTTATAATATGGGCGAAAAATAAACTAACAAAATGAAAAAAGCACCCAAACTCCTTTTTGTAGTGAACACACGAAAACGGGTGCATTCGATTTCGCTCAGTTGGGGAAAGTTGGTTGCCGTTCTCGCCGGTGGAGTTTTTCTCCTTATTTTTGTCATTATTTTAGGCGCCAATTTATTTTCTAATCTGGTTTATCAATCTAGGTTAACTCGTCTTAAGAAAAACAATAATCGGTTGGTTTCAACCTTTTACGACTTGAATAATCGCATCCAGAAAATGGAATCGGATATTAGCATGCTGGTTGAAAAAGACAAGGCTCTCCGAACCTACGGTGATCTCCCCGTAATTGATCAGGACATCCGCCGGCTGGGTGTTGGTGGTCGTTTAATGCCCAAATCGGACGAATTAGATCAGCTCCTGCCTGAGAGTGATATAAAAGTTTCGGAATTAGTCAATAATCTGGATCGCCTGGCGCGGGAAATTAAATTTGAGCGCATCAGTTATGAAACGATTTATGATGCTTTCAAAAATCGTTCCGATCAGATTCAGTCCACTCCGTCCATTCGACCGGTTTATACCGGTTTTATCAATGATGGTTTTGGTTACCGAAGAGATCCGTTTACCGGTCGGCGTGAGTTCCATTATGGTTTAGATATTACGACGCCAACTGGGACTCCAGTTTTTGTGACGGCTGATGGAGTCGTCGGTAAATCCGGTTATCAAGGTGGATATGGTTACGTGGTCGAAGTCAATCATGGCTACGGATATTCAACCCTCTATGCTCATCTTTCGAAAATATTAGTTCGATCTGGTGAAGCCGTTAAACGCGGCCAAAAAATTGGCGAGGTCGGCACTACCGGCCGCACGACCGGACCGCATTTGCACTACGAAGTAAAGCAGTTTAATATCAATAAAAATCCGCTTGACTTTTTCTTCTCTGGATACATTCGTTAAGCGCAGATTCATTCCCTCATATAAATTTCTTAGTTTTCATTTCTAAAACCGGTTTTATATTTTAAATTTCAGCAGTTACGATGGAAGCCCGCAAATTTTATATCGAAACCTACGGCTGTCAAATGAATGAAGCTGATTCCGAATTGGTTATTGGCTTACTGCGCGGAGCTAATTATCAGCCGACGGCTATTCCCGAAGAGGCCGATTTAATTCTCATTAATTCTTGTAGTGTCCGAGAAAATGCCGAAAAGCGGGCGATTGCCAGATTAACGCAATTTAAAAGTCTAAAGAAAAAGAAACCGGAGCTGTTGCTCGGACTGATCGGATGTGTCGCTCAGCGAGCTCATGACGAAATCCTGACTGAAAACAAATTTGTGGATTTAGTTTTAGGTCCAGATTCCTATCGGAATTTACCGGAATATTTGAATCAGGAACAGATGCCTATCGTGGATGTGAATCTATCGCGCACGGAAGTATATGATGAGCTAATTCCTTCTCGCAATAGCGTGGTCAATGCCTGGGTCTCGATTATGCGCGGCTGTAACAAATTTTGCACTTTTTGTATCGTGCCGTATGTACGCGGGAGGGAACGCAGTCGTTCACCGCAGAGCATTATTGATGAAATTCGACAAGCGTTAAATGATGGTTACCGCGAAGTAACCTTGTTGGGGCAAAATGTCAATTCTTACCATTATGGAGCAAATCGCTTTCCGGAATTGCTTGAGTTAGTTGCCGCTATACCGAGTTTGCGTCGGATTCGTTTTACCTCGCCTCATCCCGGCGACGTTGATGAAAAAATGTTAGCAGTTATGCAATCTCATTCTAATATTTGTAAACAGATTCATTTGCCTCTTCAGGCTGGTTCATCCCGGATTCTGAAGTTAATGAACCGTTCCTATGATCAAGTGCATTATCTGAAAGTAGTTAACTTAATTAGAGAATTTCTCCCTCAGGTTGCGCTTACGACCGATATTATTGTTGGTTTTCCGGGAGAAACCGCAGATGATTTTGAGCAAACTTTGCAGGTAATGCAGATAGTTAAGTTCGACTCAGCCTTTATGTTCAAATATTCCCCGCGTCCGGGAACCAAAGCGGCTAAAATGACTGACGATGTTCCGGAGGAGGAAAAATCTCGTCGTCTGAAAGCCGTTATTCAACTTCAGAAAAGTCATACATTGGAACGTAATAAAGCCTTAGTGGGTACGGTTCAAGAGGTATTAATTGACGGAACCAGTAAGAAAAATCCGGACGAAATGATCGGCCGTACCGAATCTAATAAAATCGTCGTGATAAAAGAAGGACATCCAAAAATCGGTGAGTTTTGTAATGTCCAAATCGAAAAGGCTATGGGAGTGTCTTTATTTGGTAAAATCATTTAAATTTTGAGGTGATTATGAAATTTTTACGCTGGGTTGTAACACTTTTGATCATGTTTTTAATCGTGTTTTTTGTTATTCAGAACTCAAATTTGAATCCACCGGTGAAAATCCAGTTTTTCTGGAAAGCATCTCCAGTTGAGATGGATATTCTAATTCTGGTATTTTTGACTTTTATACTGGGACTTGTGATTGGCTTTTTAATTGCTGGTATTAAAATTCTTACCACTAAGAATGAACTACGCGCTTTATCGAACGATTATAAAAAGTTGAAGAAGGAAGTTGATTTACTGCGAAATCAGGGAATTGACGAAACAGAAGCCGATAATTCAAAAACCGAATAAACAGGAATTAATATGTCTTTATTGGATATACTTTTAACGCTAGTTCTCATTGCGCTTATTGGATTTATCGTAATTAATCTGACTGGTCGGCGTCGTCTAAGCCGGTCCAAAGATTCCGCCAGCCTTTATGCTATGGCGCTCAATCATATGTTACACGGCGATGATGATGTCGCAATCCGCTTGTTTCGGGATGTCATCCGGGCAGACACCGATAATATTGACGCTTATATCAATTTGGGTATTCTGATGCGCAAGAATGGTAAGCCTAAAAACGCTATAAAAATTCATGAATCGCTTCTCTATCGGCAGGAAATTAGTAATATCCAACGTCTGGAAATACTGCGTAATTTAGTGGAAGATTACATTGCCGCTGGTGATAAAATTCGCGCGCTAAATTATGTCGAGAACATTTTGAGTATTGATAAGAAAAATATCTGGGCTTTAGAAAAGAATCATATTTTGAACCGGGACTTAGGACGCTGGGAGAAAGCATCTGAATATCTGGCGATGGCTTTGGAATTAAAAAAAGAACGTAACGATCGGCTTCTGGCTCTTTATAAAGTTCAAGAAGGTTTAGTCAAATACCAGGCGGGTGAATACCATGAAGCCCGTTTAATTTTTCGGAAAGCGCTAAAAATTGATCCAAATTGTGAGGCGGCTTATTATTATATTGGTAAATCTTATGTTCTGGATCATCGGGAAGAAGATGCCGTCGAAGAGTGGGTTAAATTTGCCGACGTAGCGCCGCACAAAGCCTATTTGATTTTTAAACCTCTGCAGACGATTTTATTTAATCTCGGGAATTTTGGCAATATTGAAAGTTTTTATGAAAATCTCCTACGAAGAATTCCTGATGATCCCAAAACCTTGATTGCTCTCGCTGATTTTTACGAAAAGAAGGGAAATGTAAAAAAAGCTATCGCTATCCTGGAAGATTTAGTCGAAAAAAATCCCGGTTTGTCCATCGCCAAAATTAATCTGGCTAAACTGCTTGTTGGACAGGCTGAATTAAATCGAGCTACAGCCATCCTAAATGACATAATTGAAAAAATGGTTGATCAGAAAGAGTATATCTGCTCTAATTGCGGTAATCGGAGTTCTGATATTCTGTGGATTTGTCCGGTTTGCGGTTTGGCTGATACCTATTTTACGGACGTATGAAACGATTCGTTTTTCTCATATTGATTCCGGCTTTTATATTTGCCCAAAATATCGGGGAATTGAAGCAGAAAATACGGGTGGGCGAAGTTGATTCCGTCAGAATACTCTTGCCTGCATTAATAGCTGAATATCCCGATAATCCCGAGTTGCTTTATATTAATGGAGTGATTGAAACTGATGGTGAAGCGGCTTTGCTAATTTATCGTGATGTGCTCAGTCGTTTCCCCAGCAGCTCGGTTGCTGACGATGCTTTACTGAAAATTATCGAATATTTATTTACTAAAGGCTTGTATACTAAAACGGAAAAATACGCCAGTGAATTGATCAAAACCTATCCACAATCGGATTTGATTGACAAAGCAATTTATCTTCGATTATGCAGTTTTAACGCCCTTAATAAACGGGATTCAGTTGATTATTATTATAAGTATTATTCGACTCAGTACCCTAACCTAAATTTTCATTTTGAGGATTACAAAATCGCTTCTAAGGTTACTAGTATCGAATCTAAGAAACAATCTCAACCGACCAGCAGTCAAATATCTTCTAACGCTAAATCGGCGGAGACTCAAACCTATTCTCTGCCAAAAGTAGAAGTGCCAGGACAAGGCAACTTTACTTTGCAAATGGGTGTTTTTGGTGATCCAGCAAACGCTAGGGCGCTTCGAAGTAAATTAGAGAAACTGGGGTATTCGGTTACTTTGCGCCAAATAGAAAGATCCGGCCGCAAGTTGACGGCGGTTCTGGCTGGTTCATTCAAGTCGGAAGAGGAGGCGCGCGCGGTTGGAAATAAATTGAAAAAAGATCATAACTTAGATTTTATTGTTGTCAAACAATGAATATGGGAATGAATGCTACCCCGGTGGGGGCCGCGGTCTTCAAAACCGTCGTTCCCGATCTAATCGGGAAGCTGGGTTCGACTCCCAGGCATTTCCGCAAAGTCAAAAATTAGTTGCGTCTGATTTTTCGAGTTATTAATTTCCAGTGATTTTTAACAAGTGATGGTCCGGGGGTGCTAACCCGTTTGACGGGGCGGCTGAGAATTTACCCTTTGAACCTGATCTGGATAATACCAGCGAAGGGAGTAATTATGCATCAAAAAAACCTACCTGTATTTTTCTTCATTCTTTTCATTCTTATTTTAACCGAGGCAAACGCTTTCGGTGAAGAACATTTAATTTTTGGAAAATTAGTATCCGAAACAACTGGTCAGCCAGTCGAATCGGCTAATATTTTGCTGGAAGATGGCTCCGGTACATTTTCGGACAAGGACGGCAATTTTCGCATCAAAACATCGTTTCTTCCGATAAAAGTGACTGTTACTCACATTGCTTTCCGGGATACGTCTTTTTCAGCTACTTCCGAAGATTGCGGTACGATTTACTTAAAGCCAACCGTAATTACCGGCGAGTATGTTTTCGTTACTGCCACGCGGGCAGTCAAAGGCAAGACACCGGTGGCTTTTTCGGAATTATCCATTGAGGAAATCAAAAGTCGCTACACCGTAGAAGATGTACCGATGATTTTGGCTATAGAACCCGGTGTTTATTCCTATAGTGAGAGCGGCAATGGTACCGGCTATTCCTACGTCCAGATTCGTGGCTTTGACCAGAGTCGGATTGCGGTGATGTTAAATAACGTTCCTCTGAATGATAATGAAAGTCATCAGGTTTATTGGGTTGATCACGGTGATATTCTTTCTGACGCGGCTGATGTCCAGATTCAACGCGGTATCGGCAATAGCTTATACGGATCGTCGGCTTTCGGTGGTTCGATCAATGTCTTGACCACGATTGGGACCGACCGACCGACGTTTTCAATTGATTTAGGCGGCGGTTCGTATAATACTTCGAAAATACGTCTGGGTGCTTCCTCCGGGCAGTTACACAATGGAAAGCTGCGCCTTTCAGCCCGTCTCTCGCAGATAGAATCAGACGGCTATCGTGAATACCATGAAACCTTTCAGCGTTCCGGTTCTGCCGGTATAGAATATAACGGACAAAATACTTCTCATCAATTTCGGGCGCTGGTTGGTTACCAAAAAAGTAACTTGATGTGGGATGGCGTTCCAGCCGAGTTGATCAATGATCGAGTCGGACGTCGTTCCGGTTACAAATCGTATATAGATAATTTTCTTCAGCAGGTTTATTCCTTGAATAGCACCTGGCGGATTAGCGAGAATCTTAACTTCAATAATGTTGCTTATCTGGTGAAAGGTGACGGTTATTACGAGTCAGAAAAATCAGCCGCCTATAATCTGGCTGTTGATGATGCAACTGCCCGAGATGAATTTCGGGATTTTTTGCGTTCTTTCTACCTTGATCAATATTACCCGACTGATGCTGACAGCCAGTCACTGGAATTAACCCGCCGTAAATGGATTGTGAATTCGTATTACGGAATCGTACCGACTTTGACATTTATCAAAGCTAAGTATCGCCTCGATATCGGCGGGGAATTTAAATACTATAACGGCAATCATTTTGGTGAAATTTCCCGATTTTCCGATCAGAATTTGATCGCGCAAATTGGGAAAGGCTGGTATCGCTATTATCGTTATATCGGTGAAAAGTCAATCGCAACCGGCTTTGTCCACTTTACGCTTGAACCGCTAAAGAAATTGAAATTGATCACTGATTTGCAATATCAACACTTGCAATGGAATCTGGATCAGAAAAAAATCGGTTATGCGATTGGGTATGATATTTCCGCTAAGTGGGATTTCCTGAATCCTCGATTTGGAGCTATATATGAACTATCAAATGACTTTTCAATTTTTGCTAATTACGGACGCTCGCAAAAAGAACCAGCCGATGAACAAATTATTGAAGCCGACGATTATTGGAGCGAACCTCAAAAAGCCGCCGCGGAGTTGATTGATGATTACGAACTGGGTGCCAACTATCGAGGTCGAAAGCTGGATGTTGACCTGAATCTTTATCGGATAAATTATAAAAATGAACAGTTAAAAAATATTGATATCGAGCAGGAAGGTGAATATGTGTATACACAGGCGTCGGCGACCATTCATGAAGGATTAGAATGGGAAGTTCGCTATCAATTCAACCCACTCTGGGCATTGACTCTAAACGGCACTTTCAGCCGCCATGTTTTTGAAAGTGGTTCCTATAAAGGTAATACTCTACCCAATATCCCGGGTATACTTTTTAATGGGAGTTTGGATGTCAAGCCGGTGAAAAATTTGTCGATTTCGGCGATTATCCGTTATGTTGGCGAACAATATATTGACGAAGCCAATATCGGAATGAATCCGGCTTATTGGCTAACTGATGTCGGACTGAGATATTCATTCGGTCGGGTTGAAATCGGCGCGAAAGTCAATAACTTATTCAACCGGCTTTACTCGACTTATGGCTATGGCTATGAATGGGGTGAATACTATGCTTATTATTGGCCTGGTGCTACCCGCAATGCATTTTTTTCAATTTCGTACCATTTAGATTGATAAAATCAATCGCAGGGAACACATTCCTGCCTATAAATATGAAGATGTAGGTCGAAATGGGATTTCGACTGGGCGATTTAGTAAATTGCCCAAGATGAATTATTACTGGCTGTCTATTTTTTAAACAACATAAAGCTGAACTGACAGCATAGAAAGGCTGTTCTACGAATTATTTATTGTATCAATCCGACCAAAAACAAACTCAAATCCGGAATATAAGTAATCAATACTAAAGCAATTAGCATAATAAATAGAAACGGCAGAGAAATCCGATAAAGTTCCGTTATGGATTTATCAAACCGATAGCTGGAAATGAACAAATTCAATCCAATTGGCGGAGTCAAGTAACCAATTTCAAGATTAGTGAGAAAAATAATTCCGAGATGTACCGGGTTAATGCCATAACTGAGAGCAATCGGAACAATCAGCGGCACGACAATAATAATGGCGGAGAAAATATCGAGCATCATCCCAGTGATTAATAGAAAAATATTCAATACTAACAAAAAGGTTATTTTAGAAGAAAAAACCTGCTGAGCCCAGAGCAGAGCTTTCTGGGGAATCTCGGCGTCAATTAGATAAGCCGTCGCTCCCATCGAACAACTTAAAATAATCAAAATCCCGCCTACCAATTGCACACTATCGCGCATAATGCGGATCAAATCCCGCCGGAAGGATAAATCACGGTTCAGGATGAATTCCGCTATCAATACATAAAAAGCAGTTACAGCCGAAGCTTCCACCGCCGTTATAAACCCGCCGTAAATTCCACCCAAGATAATGACCGGTATCGGCAATTCCCAGACCGTTTCTTTGAGGGCTCGCCCTAAATTCTGCCAGGAAAAAGGTATTCGTTCGCTCTTTTTTAAAACATCATTACGGACAGCATAAATAGAGAGCAGGATAATTAATAGAATTCCAGGAATAAGCCCCGCAATAAATAGCTGATCAATCGAAACCGAAGCTACAACACCATATAAAATCAAAGGCAAACTGGGGGGAAATAATAATCCGAGCGAGCCGGAACTGGTAATCAGTCCCAGAGCAAATTTCTCTGAATAGTTATTTTTAAGCAAAATTGGTAGAATCAAACCGCCTAAGGCGATGATAGTAATCCCGGACGCACCGGTGAAGCAGGTAAAAAGAGCACAAGTTACAAGTGAGCCAATTGCAACGCCGCCGGGTATCCAACCTAACAAAGCCTCCGCTAAGTTCAAAAGCCTTCGCGGTGCACTGCTTTCAGCTAAAACGTAACCGGCTAACGTGAATAAGGGAATTGCCAGGAGAGTCGGCGCGGAAGCTACCCGGTACATTTCGACGATGACAACCGTTGGATCAATTCCCGAAATGGCGAATTGGATAATGCCGGTTATGCCAATTGCCGCGAAGAGCGGCAATCCGCAAAAAATCAAAACGACTATCAGAACTAAAAACAACAGAGCCATTAATTTTCGAGATTTTGAGATTTATCCACTAAACGCAGAAGAAAAGTCAATGCCAGCAGGAAAAATCCAACCGGCAGAATAATTTCGATAATCCAGGCTGGAATAACTCCGGCAATCATCGAATTCATACTTATTTCTAAACGCAAGAATTGCCAGGCATACCAGCTGAGACACAGGCAAATCGCCGCCGCTGTTAGATTGAGGATCCAGTTTAACACTAAGCGAGCTTTGCCTTTTACAATACGCGGCAGAATGTCAATCGAAATGTGTTTACTACGTAAGGTCGTTAATGCCGCCCCGCAGAAGGCGATCCACAAAACTCCGTTGCGCATCAACTCATCCACAACATTTAACCCAATCGCAAAAAAATTGCGCAAAATTACCTGCAGGAAAGCCATTACAACTAAAAATAGCATCAAGACAACCGCTAAGGCGGTGACAAATTTTTCGATTATAGTTCTAATTTTATTCAGCATGCTCAGCGCGATATTCATCCAAAAGCGCCAGAACCCGGTCGAGCATTTCACGAGAATACAAAACACCAGCCAATCGGTCTCTCGTTCGTACTCCGGCCTCGATGAATTCGGCGGCCGCGTCGCTTTTCAGGTTTGTGAGTTGCATACCATTTTCCTTAAGAATCTGGATAGACTCTAAATTCTCCTGCCTACCAGCCAGCACGATCTGGCGTGTATTTTCCTTGGTTTTTTTGATTAGAATATTTCGTAAATCTTCCGGAATAGTGTTCATTTTTTTAGTCGTAATCAGGATTGCGCCAATAGAATTAGTTAGGGGATAATTCAGCATATATTTAGTTTTGGTATGCCATTGCATTGCCAACGCGCCGTAAGGAGATATATAAACTCCGTCAATTAACCCGGTTTGTAAGCCAGTATGAACATCGGTGATATCGAGTGGAATCGCCGCTATTTTCATTTCGTCAAAAGTGGCTTTGGCAAGCGGATCGCCTTTCCAGAGCCACATTTTGACATTTTTAAAATCCGCTAATCTGG
>Ga0208940_1002366_pt1 | contig 17573 bp, 12 predicted proteins | sample AD_JPNNA6_MetaG_FD_184445 | JGI IMG/M metagenome (GOLD analysis project Ga0208940, IMG submission 184445) | Active sludge microbial communities of municipal wastewater-treating anaerobic digesters from Japan - AD_JPNNA6_MetaG (SPAdes) (version 2) | ecosystem: Engineered > Bioreactor > Anaerobic... | reverse complement strand
TGGTTTCCACAGCCGGATCATAGGCGTACCCGGCTGGCGGGACGTAGTCCTTCTTGCTTTCACCCGCCGTTGCCCCCAGCAGGGTCAGTTTCTTGGTGATGTTGATCCGCTCATCGTAGAGACCGGCGGCCACATAGGTGGTACCACCCGCCGCGACCGCGGTGATGGCTTCCTGGATGGTATCAAAGGCGTCGTAGCCGATGGTGTGCGTACCAGAGCCCACCGGGAAGGCCGGGGTAACTTCGGTGCCATCCGGCAGGCCAGCCCAGTCATCATCTGCCCAGGTGGTCTGGGGGGGGAGAAGGTTAAGGCCGACCAGCACGGGGTCGTGATCGCTGGCTTTATATTGATGCGGCTGATAGAGATCTGGTGATCCCGTGGCATTCCAGGGGGTCTTATATTCAGTATTGTAATCAATGACGCTTGGCTCATCGGAATTGATATGCCAGAAAGACACGTCGGTAATCTGGGCCGTGGTGGACGGGGTGCCCAGGGCATGGTCGAGATAACCAGCCGTGCCGTCGAAGACGTAACCGTAACGATCTGCCTCGGGGACAAAGCCCGCCACCTGGTTGACCAGGCCGCCGGCAATCAGGTCATTGATGGGATCTTCGGCGCCGTAGGAATTCAGGTCACCAATGACCAGCACGTCCGGGTCGAGGGCGACGAGGTCGGTGTTGATGAAGGTCAGCAGGGCAGCGGCCTGGTCGCGGCGCTTGAGGTTCCAGCAGCCCTGGCCATCGCCCTGGTCGGCATTGGGGTCACCGGCAGCCGGGCAGGAGCCCTTGGATTTGAAGTGATTGACCACGACGACAAACTGGTAGCCCGTGGCAAGCTCTTCAAATTCGGCGGCAAACGGGGCGCGGTTGAAGATGGTCGCATCCGAGCTGAGGGCAGTGCCCACCAGGGCCACTGTGGTGGTCTTGTAGATGAGGGCAACCTGGATAGTCTCGCCACCAGTGGAGGGATGAAAAGAACCCGTGGTGGGGTCGGCCACCGGGGCGTAGAGCCCGGGTGTACCCAGATAGGTATTGATGGCATTGCAGAGGGCCTGCGGGGCGCCAATGCCGCCCGCCGCGCCGTCCCAGGATTCGATTTCCATCAGGCCGACCACGTCGGCGTTGAGGGTGGCCAGTTCGGCTACTATTTTATTCTGCTGGCGGGTAAACTCGTCAGCGTTATCAGCACCGCGCGGGGTGTTGGGGTAAGATGTATATGGAGATCCATCAGGGAAAGGCGTTTTGTCGATTGTGGGGAAGTAATTGAGCACGTTGGCGCTGGCCACCGTGATGCGCCCACCCACGGCCGGCGGGGTGGCCGGGCGGGGATTTGCTGGTGTAAACACCGGGGCTGTCACAGGTTGCAGGCGGTAGTAGATATCTGGCCAGCCGTAAGTTGTATCAGCAGCGTAAGAATCACTGTTTACCCGCCCTTGATCCAAAATACCAGTCACATTTGTGACTGTGTCGCCAGCCCGCAAAATGCCATCCGTTGAGTAATACGGGATGGAGCCAGGGTTTTGGGCGTGTTTACCATCATCCAATATTATCATGCGGGTATATTCATACAGAGAGCCACCATCCTTGGTGAAGTTGTGCATATTGGCAATACGCCCGCCTGCACCCAGGGTGATCTGGCCAAAGCGGCCCTGGAAGTAATTCTGTTGTACTGTCAGGGGTTGCGTGAAAGTCACCAACATACCTTCATAAGACTCAAGGGTAAAGGCTGGGTCACCTCCAGTTGGCAGGCTTACTTCGATAGGTGCAGGCAGTGGGTTTCCACTGGAACAAATCGTAGTGGTGATATTTGACAACTCGGTGATCAAACCGTGACGACCTGCCGCTGTATTTGGATTTCCAACGGCTGTATATTCAACCACTGTGCCAGTAATGCGCACATAGTCGCCTACAGCAACCGGGGTTAAGTATCCGTAAGCAAAAATACCTTCTGACGTCAGGGGGTCAGCATCAAAATCAGATGTGGGACTCTGAACGAATACCCCACTCATCTGGGTGGCGTCTTGTAGATCTGCAGTTACCAGGCCTTCAATAGTCACCACATTGCCAACTAGTGGGCTGGTTGCTCCGCTGCCCTGGATGTCGTGGATCGGCGTGTAGGCGCCGCCACAGGTGGAGGTTGTGAAGGTCCAGGTGTAATCTGCAGCCATGTAATCGTCAGGATCAACCGTATCCTGATCGTTAATCAGGGTGCTTTCGAGCGTGACGGTGCAGGAGGTGCTCCCGGCGAAATTGGTGTCGGGATTGAGGGTGAAGCTGGTGGGCCCGCCCGTGACGACTGCCGTTTGATTGGCGGCGCCGCAGGTGATGGTGTACCAGCCATCAGCCACATTCACCGGTTCGGAGAAGGTGACGGTGAGGTCGCTGTTCAAGGGGACGCCGGTGGCGCCCGAGGCGGGGGTCACGCTGACGACCGTGGGGGCGGGGTCAGTGGCAGCAACCGTGAAGGACCAGGAATGATCGGCTGCCATGTTATCGACTGTGCCGTCCTCGTCCACGATGAAATCAGCCTCGAGGGAGACCGTGCAGGTCTCGCTGTAGGCGAAATCGTCGGCAGGGTTCAGCACAATGACCGGGTCAGCGGTTTCATCGACCCCGGCGGTGTGAGCGCCACTGGTGGCGCAGTTGATGGCGTACCAGCCCGTCGCCAGGTTGACCGCCTCGCTAAAGGTGACCGTGATGTTGGCATCCAGGGCCACACCCGTGGCATCGGTGTCCGGCACGGTGGTGGTGACGGTGGGGTGGACGTCGGCCGTAATGACCGTAAATGATGCGGGGCAGCCGGTCCAAGTAGAATACACACCATAAGGATTGTCATTTGTCAGCCAGTTTGCGCGATCGCTAATCAAAGCTAGCAGATCAGCTTTGCTGCCACTGGTGCCTTTAGAACAATCATAATGGGCGTTATCGGTTTCGGTAACCGTCTGGAATAAACCAACCGCATTCGTGCCTTCAGTTAAACCGGTGGGCAATGCGGAGGTGCTTGGATCAGCAGCATTGTCCTGCCAACCATTGGTTTTTGGGGTAGCGCCATCACCATTAATGGCATAAACGAAGGCGGGGCTATCAGAGGCGCCTTGAAAAGCCAGAATCTGATCACCCGAGGTAGAAAGAACAAATCCACTTGAGCCAATGATGGGGTCGTTGCTCGAAGACCAATTTCCGGAAGAAAATGGCCCTAACTGGGAAACAACAGTACCGGCAGTGACACCACCGGCAGGGGCAACCCATTGAACACCGCCTTCATTGCCTCTAAATGTGCCAGTATTCAACCAGCCGCTGTCGGTGAACCGAATCGTTTCACCAGCAGGAATATCTTCAAGAGCTACAAAGGTAATGACATCATTACCATCTGTATCCATACCAATAATTGCAATAGCTCCTGAACTGATTGCATTTAGATTATCCGCCTGCACCGGTTGCGGTGCGGCAGTGACGACAGCGCCGATGGCAAGTGCAAGCGCCATCAGCAAGTTAATGAAGCGAAAACTTGCTTTCATTCTTTTTTCCTCCTGAGAGAATGTGGGGAAGGGTGGGCAGAGTCTTAAATTCCGGTAAAGTCGCCCGAATTTGATTATATCACAGGGGCGGGAGATTGAATCTTAGAATTCGGGGGATTGTCTGACAGGTATGGGGGCAGACCTAACCCCCCGCCCTTCCCTAAAGGGAAGGGGGCTTGGTGTTTTTCTATATTATGCCCGCAATGAAGTGTTATTGTGTAAAAATTCATAACCCCCGGCTGGCGGGCGAGCAAGCCGGCCTGACCGACTCGGGTTGATGAAGACGGCTAACGCGGAGCGGGGCTGGGGCAGGGGTTAGAATTATTTGGCGGGGAGCGGGGCTGCCCCGGAGGGGGGTAGGTTTAACCTACCCCTGGGTGTGGCCGCTCTAACTGTTCGTGTCGCAGCCCCTTCCTAAAGGAAGGGGATTTTATGCCTGACAGGGTTTGGCCAGGAATAGCCCCGGCCCTTTCAGGCAGATCGAGCAGCACCCTGGCTGGTTGGCGAGCAAGTCGGCCTGGCCGACTCGGGTTGATGAAGACGGCTAAAGCGGGGTTGGTCTGGGGCAGGGGCAGGTGGCGGGGCAGAAGAGGTACTGGACAGGCGGCGGGGGCGCGGGTAGAATGAGGGCGCCATGGACTTCATCTCAACCCTCAATCCGCAGCAAAAGGCCGCCGTGACGGCGGGGCTGGGTCAGACGCTGGTGCTGGCCGGGCCGGGCTCTGGCAAGACGCGGGTGCTGACGCACCGGATTGCCTATCTGGCGCAGGCCATGGGGGTGCGGCTGTTCAATATTGTGGCGGTCACCTTTACCAACAAGGCGGCGCGGGAGATGAAGAACCGGGTGGAGCACCTGCTGGGGGAAAGCGTGGAAGGGCTGTGGATCGGCACATTTCACTCGATCTGCGCCCGGCTGCTGCGGCGCGAGTCGGAGCGGCTGCCGTTCAAGAGTGATTTTGTGATTTTTGACGCCGACGACCAGGAAACGCTGGTCAAGCGGGCGATCAAAGAGATGAATATTGATGAGAAGCTCTACCGCCCGGCGAGCATCCACGCGGCCATCTCGGCGGCCAAGAATGAGCTGATCCCGGTGGAAGATTACCCCACCAACACCTACCGCAACGAGCTGATCCAGCGGATCTACGGGCGGTATGAAGAGCTGCTGCGGGCCAGCAATGCAGTGGATTTTGACGACCTGCTGCTGTGGACGGTGAAGCTGCTGGTGGATAACCCGGACGTGCGCGAGCGGTACGGGCGGCGGTTTCAACATGTGCTGGTGGATGAGTTTCAGGATACCAACAAGGCGCAGTACGAGCTGCTGAGGCTGCTGGCCAGTGTGCACGGCAATCTGTTTGTGGTGGGGGATGAAGACCAGTCCATCTACCGCTGGCGCGGGGCGGATTATCGCAACGTGCTGCGGTTCGAGACGGATTATCCGGCCTGTCAGAAGATTCTGCTGGAGCAGAATTACCGCTCCACACAGACCGTGCTGAACGCAGCGCGGGCAGTGATTGACCGCAACACCCAGCGTACGCCCAAGCATCTGTTTTCAGACCGGGGCACGGGCAGCAAGCTGACGCTCTACGAGGCCAACGATGACCACGCCGAAGCCGCCTATGTGGTGGATACCATCCAGCGGCTGCTGCAGCGGCGGGCAGCCAAGGCCAGTGATTTTGCGGTGATGTACCGCACCAACGCCCAATCCCGCCTGCTGGAAGAGGCCTTTTTGCACGCGGGCCTGCCCTACCGGCTGGTGGGGGCACAGCGGTTCTACGGGCGGCGTGAGGTCAAAGATGTGATTGCCTACCTGCGGCTGGTGCAGAATCCGGATGACGAGGTGAGCCTGAACCGGGTGATCAATGTGCCGCCGCGCGGGATTGGCGATAAGACGCTGGTGGCGCTGCAACTGGCGGCGCAGGGGGCCGGGGTTGCACCGGGGGCGGTGCTGCTCAGCCTGGGCACCCAGGGGCAGGGCTCGCCCTACTGGGGGTCACTGGCGCGCGGGGCGGTTTCACTGGCAGATTTTGGCGGACTGCTGGGAGGCTGGCGCGCCGAGCGTGAGGATACGCCGCTGCCAGCGCTGTTTGACAAGATTTTGATTGAGACGGGCTACCGCAGTTATCTGGATGACGGGAGCGAAGAAGGCAAAGACCGCTGGGAGAATGTGGAAGAGCTGCGGCGGCTGGCCTACGAGTTCAACGACCGCGGGCTGACGGCTTTTCTGGAAAATCTGGCGCTGGTGTCAGATCAAGACACCCTGCCGGAGAAGGTGGAAGCGCCCACCCTGCTGACACTGCACGCGGCCAAAGGGCTGGAATTTGGGCAGGTGTTCATTGTGGGGCTGGATGAGGGGGTGCTGCCGCACAGCCGGGCGCTGGATGATCCCGAAGAGCTGGCGGAGGAGCGGCGGTTGTTCTATGTGGGTCTGACGCGGGCGAAAGATCAGGTGACGCTGCTGCGCGCTGAACAACGCAGCAGTTACGGGTCGCCGCAAATGCAACAGCCCTCACGGTTTTTAGAGGATATTCCGGCGGAGCTGGTGGTGCATGAGGGTCTGCGGCATCACGGGCGGAGCGACTCACTGCGGAGCTGGGATGTGCGGCCGCGGCAGGGGGCCACAGCGGCGGCGGCAGCGCCGGCCGGGAAGTATCAGGCAAATCAAAAAGTGCGGCACCCGGTCTGGGGTGAGGGGTTGGTGGTGCATATCCGCCAGGGCGCCGATGGCGAGGAGACGGTGGACGTGTTCTTTGAGTCGGTGGGGTTCAAGCGGCTGCTGGTTTCGATGGCGAATCTGGAAGTTCTGACCAAATAGGTTTTGGGGATTAGGTTTCAGGTTGAAGGAAGTTCCAGATGTGGGGGCGGAGGGCTGGATTTTAGACGCGCTAAGAGAGCAGCGGGGAGATTTCACTCCACTGGATAAGCTGGCAGGATAAGGGCGGGGCTATTCGCGCAGGCGGGCGAGGGAGGCGATAGCGTCACCGGCGGGGAGCTTCATCAGATAGGTGCCGCGGGTGGCGCGGCTGCTCAGGCTGATGTCGGCCACTTTAAGGCGCAAGACCAGTCCACCCGTTGAGATGAAGGTGACTTCATCGCTTTCCTGCACCACACGGGCTACCGCTACGGGGCCGGTCTTGGCAAAGCCTTTTTGATCCTGGGTGGTCACTCCGGAACCGGCGCGGCTCTTGGCGGGGTATTCGTCCAGGGCCGAGCGCTTGCCAAAGCCCTGCGTGGTGACCACCAGCAGGAAGCCGCCGGGTTCGGCCACTTCCATCGAGGCAACCCGATCCTCGCCGCGCAGGTTAATGCCCGTTACGCCGCCGGCGGCGCGGCCCGTGGGGCGCACCTCGGTTTCAGCAAAGCGCAGCGCCTGCCCCTGGGTGGTGACCAGCAGAATATCATCACTGCCGGAGGTCAGGCGGACCCAGCCCAACTCATCGCCGGAATCGAGGTTGATGGCTGCCAGCCCCGAGGGGCGGACCGAGGACAGTTCAGAGAGGGCCATGCGTTTGACGCGCCCGCGCACGGTGGCCATGGTGCAAAATTCAGCGACCTCAAAGTTGGGCACACTCACTGCGGCAGTGATGCGTTCATCAGGGCCAAGTGACAAAATATTGACAATGGGAATGCCAGCGGCGGTACGCCCGGCATCGGGGAGCTGGTACACCTTTTCAGAATAGACCTTGCCACGATCCGAGAAGAAGAGCAGCGTATCCACCGTGCGGGCCGGGATAAGCATCAGCACTTCGTCTTCGGTTTTGACCGTCTGGCCGGTGACGCCGCGTCCGCCGCGCCCCTGGGAGCGGTAAAGATTGGCCGACACGCGCTTGATGTAGCCGCGCTGGGTCAGGGTAATCAGCACGGGCTCGTCCTGCACCAGGTCTTCTTCTTTCAGTTCTTCCATGGCCTCGGCGGTGATGCGCGTGCGACGCTCATCGCCGTGCTTCTCAGCCAGCTCGGCCAGGTCGGTGCCGATGACGTGCAGGATTTTAGCCGGGTGGGTCAGCAGGTCTTCCAGGTAGGCAATCTGAGCCAGCAGTTCGCGGTGTTCGGATTCGATCTTCTGGCGTTCCAGCGCGGCCAGGCGGCGGAGCTGCATATCCAGAATGGCCTGGGCTTGAATTTCGGTCAGCTTGAAGCGGGTGATCAGGCGCTCTTTGGCGGTTTCAACATCGGGAGCCTGGCGGATGGTCTGAATGACCTCATCCAGATTGGCGAGGGCAATCAGCAGGCCGTCGAGGATGTGGGCACGGGCGCGGGCCTTGTCCAACTCAAACTGCGAGCGGCGGGTGATGACCTGCTGGCGGTGTTCAATGTAGATCTGCAGGGCGCGCTTGAGGGACAGCACGCGGGGCTCGCCCTCCACCAGGGCCAGCAGATGCACGCTGAAGGTGGTTTGGAGGGGGGTATATTTGTAGAGCTGATTGAGCACCTGCTTGGGCTGTGCGCCGCGCTTGAGTTCAATCACAATGCTCATGCCGCGGCGGTCCGATTCGTCACGCAGATCAGAAATTGAATCCACGCGGCCTTCGCGGGCCAGATCAGCAATGCGCTCGATCAGATTGGTTTTGTTAACCTGATAGGGGATTTCGGTGATGATGATGGCGTAGCGCCCGCCTTTGATTTCTTCAATGTGGGCCATGCCACGCACGGTCAGGCGGCCGCGGCCGGTGGAATAAACCTGGCGGATGGGCTCGCGGCCAATAATCACGCCGCCAGTGGGAAAATCGGGACCGGGGACAGCCGCCATCAGGTCATCCACGCTGAGGTCATCGAGGTTGTCGTAATGTTCAATCATCAGGTTGACGGCAGCCGCAAGGTTGCGCAGGTTGTGCGGGGGAATGTTAGTCGCCATGCCCACGGCAATGCCCGATGAACCGTTGAGCAGCAGGTTGGGCAGCCGGGAGGGCAGCACCGTCGGCTCCTGGAGTGAGCCATCAAAATTATCGGCAAAGTCCACCGTGTTTTTATCAATATCGGCAAGGGTTTCCTCCGCCAGAATGCCGAGGCGGGCCTCGGTGTAACGCATGGCCGCCGGGGGGTCGCCATCAATGGAGCCAAAGTTACCCTGCCCATCCACCAGGGGATAACGCATAGAAAAATCCTGGGCCAGGCGGGCCATGGCGTCATAAACGGCTACATCACCGTGGGGATGGAACTTGCCCAGTACCTCGCCGACAATACGGGCGGATTTCTTGTAAGCTGTGTTGGAGCGGATGCCCAGTTCGTGCATGGCGAAGAGAATGCGGCGGTGAACGGGTTTGAGGCCGTCGCGGGCGTCGGGCAGGGCCCGCGAGATGATCACGCTCATGGCGTAATCGAGGTACGCAGTGCGCATCTGTTCGTCAATATCCACGGATTGAACCAAGCCAATTTCAGTCATAAAGCCTCCAGTTAAGCAAGGCCGAATTATAGCACAAGGCGGCGGGAGAAGGTTGGGGTATAATTTTGGGCATGAACACACTCCTGATCCATTCTGCATCTCAGGTGCTGACGCTGGCAGGCGGGCCGCAGCGCGGCCACGAGCTGGGCCGGTTGAGCCTCATCGAAGATGGCGCCGTGCTGATTGAAGGCGAGACGATTGCGGCGGTGGGCCGCAGCGCCGAACTGCTGGCAGCCTACCCCAAGACGCCCCAATTGAACGCCGGCGGGCGGGCCATGCTGCCGGGTTTTGTGGACCCACACACCCATTTGATCTGGGCGGGCGACCGGGCGGCCGAATTTGAACTGCGGCTGCAGGGCAAAACCTACCTGGAAATTCTGGCCGCGGGCGGGGGCATTCTCTCGACGGTGCGAGCCACGCGCACGGCCAGCCTGGATGAACTCAAAGCGCAGACACGCCGGCGCGCCCACGCCCTGCTGGCACACGGCACCACCACCGCCGAGGCCAAAACCGGCTACGGGCTGGATCATGACAGCGAGCTGGTGCAGTTACAGGCGCTGCTGGAATTGGATGAAGAAGGTCCGCTGGAACTGGTGCCCACCTACCTGGGCGCCCATGCCATTGCGCCGGAATATCGGGACGATCCGGACGGCTACACCCGGCTGCTGTGCAAGCAGATGCTGCCCGCCGTGCGCGACTGGTGGGCCCGGCACGCGGCCAACCGCCCGCTGCCTTTTGTGGATGTGTTCTGCGAGACGGGCGCCTTTACCCTGGCGCAGTCTCGCGAGATTTTAGAGACCGCGAAAAGCCTAGGCTTTCCGCTCAAAATTCACGCCGATGAGTTTGACAACCTGGGCGGGGCCAGCCTGGCGGCTGAACTGGGCGCAGCCTCGGCAGACCATCTGGTGAAGACTTCGCCAGAAGACATCACCGCACTGGCGCAGAGCAATACGGTGGCGGTCTCGCTGCCGTGCACGCCATTTGGCCTGGCAGACCCGCATTACACCCCGGCCAGGGCAATTCTGGAAGCCAACGGCCTGCTGGCACTGGCGACCGACATCAACCCGGGGACGGCCTGGTGCGAAAACATGCAGTTTGCCATTGCGCTGGGCTGCCGCTACCTGCGGCTGACGCCCGCACAGGCCATTGCCGCCGCCACCATCAACTCGGCCGCGGCCATTGGGCGGGCAGACCGGATTGGATCCATTGAGGTGGGCAAGCAGGCCGACCTGATTTTGCTGCAGGAGCCAGATTACCGGCATCTGGGTTACCGCTTTGGCGCCAACCTGGTGCAGACGGTCATCAAGCGCGGGAAAGTGGTGGTGGACCATGCCAACCATTGAGCAGGCGCGGGGCTGGTACCCGGACATGGACGCGGTGCATGGGTTTGACCATGTGCTGCGGGTGTATGCCATGGCGGAGCGGCTGGCAGAGGCCGAAGGCGCCGACCTGGAGATTGTGCGCGCCGCGGCGCTGCTGCACGACGTGGAAGGCAGCCTGCCCGGCAGCGATGACCGCCCCAACCACCATCATCAATCGGCCGATTTTGCCGCCCAGGTGTTAGAGGCCGAGGGCTGGTCAAAAGAGCGGATTGCGGCGGTGCAGCACTGCATCCGGGCGCACCGCTACCGCTCCGACGGCGAGCGTCCGCAAACACTGGAGGCACAGGTGCTGTTTGACGCCGACAAGCTGGACGTGCTGGGGGCCATCGGTGCGGCGCGAACAATTGCCTATGCGGTCATTGCGGGGACGCCCATCCACGCGGCGCCATCGGCGCGGTTTTTGACCAGCGGGGAAGAAGAACCCGGCGAACTGCACAGTGCGTATCATGAATACCTGTTCAAGTTGAGGCATGTGAAGGCGCGGCTGCACACCCCTGCAGCGCTGAAAATTGCCGAACAGCGCGATGCAGCCCTGCGGGATTTCTTTGAGCAGTTGGATGCCGAGATGCGCGGGGAACGCTGAGGATCGGTCAAAATCACACGTGGCAGTCCTTGGACTGCCACGTGTTTTTAAGCTGCGTAACTGGTTTTGGCGCTTATTTGCCCTGAACCGCCCGGGCTTTGCCATCCAGAATAACGGCGGCATCGTGAGCAGAGACGAGTGGGGTTTGACCGTCCATGTAAATGACCATGGTAATCAACACAGCCTCGCCGCGGCGGGAAATCACCACATCCCAGCGCAGGGTAAGGCCTGAAGAAGCCTGGGTGAAGGTGAACAAAACCGAAGAATCGCCGACGGTCTCCATGGGAACGACCTCAATCGGCACACCGGCACCTTCTTCAAATGATTCAGCCGCCTTGGTGGGATCGTTGAGCAGCAGGTCAAAGGAAGCGCGCTCAATCAGCGTTACCGGAGCCAGGACAAAGTCAAAAATAACCTCAAAATCTGAAACGTTCAAGAAGGCTGAGAAATCCTGTACCTCCGCCTTGGACAAACTCTCTGCAAATGCATCGGCAAATGTGTCGGGAGAGATGCCCATATCTTCAAGATCTTCATCAGACAGTTCTTCAAACCCGGCGGGGAGGTCCTGGGCGGTCAGCGCCACACCGGCATAATCTGCCGGTTGAGCATCCGTTTCGGGGGCCTCGGTTACCACCGGGGCTTCTGTGGGCGATTGGAGACCGGAATCAGCGGGGGCTTCTGTGGCCGTGGGTGCGGTGACGCGCCCCGGCAGGCTGCAGCTCATCACCGCGAGCGCCAGCACAATCACGACCAGGAGATAGATAGGTTTAGAACGAGACATTGATTTTCCTCTTATTTAGATTGCCCCAGGCGGGCGCGCTCTTCTTCAATAATTTTAGCTTCCAGCTTACGGAAGAGCGGCTGGGGTTGATTAAAGATATGTCCGGGCTGCATCTGGCTGGGTTCCCAGCGGACGGCGGCGGCATTGGGGTGATAGCGCAAGACCGTATGCTCACCCAGATCATCAGCCAGGGTCGAGAGGGATTGGGTGCCAAAAAGCGGCTCGGTATAGCCCAGGAAGCTGTGCAGGCGCTCGCAGGTAAAGGGCAGGAAGGGTGATAACAGAACTTTGATCGAATCGATGGCGCGCATGGCGGTGTAGATGGCCCGTGCAGCGGCAGGGCGGTCCGTCTTGATGGCCTGCCAGGGGGCGGTTTGATCGAGGTATTTGTTGACCTCACCCGCCAGGCGCATGGCCTCTGACAGGGCCGCGCGCAGATGCACGGCTTCCATCTCAATGGCAACCGTCTGGAAGCCATCTTCAACAGAGGCGATCAACTCACGATCCAGGGGCGTCAGCTCGCCGGGGTCGGGCACGATGCCTTCCCAGTGTTTGTAGGCAAAGGCAAGTACCCGATTGACCAGGTTGCCCCAGGTGGCGACCAGTTCATCGTTATTGCGTTTGTAGAAATCTTCCCAGCTCCAGTCGGTGTCTTTGGCTTCGGGCATGGCAACGGTGAGGTAGTAGCGCAGGGGGTCTGGATCGTAGCGGGTGAGGAAATCACGCGCCCAGACGGCCCAGTTGCGGCTGCCTGAGATTTTTTGGCCTTCGAGATTCATAAATTCGTTGGCGGGCACGTCATACGGCAGCACCAACGGGGAAGAAGCCTTGCCGCCCATCAATTCATCAAACCGGCCGCCAACACCAATCAGTTCGCCGGGCCAAATGATGGCGTGGAAGGGGATATTGTCTTTGCCGATGAAGTAGTAAGAGCGGGTGGCGGGGTTATGCCACCAGGCCTTCCAGGCCTCAGGTTGATCGGTGAGCTGCGACCATTCAATTGAGGCAGAAAGGTAGCCAATCACGGCCTCAAACCAGACATAGAGGCATTTGCCCTCACCCCAATCGGGCAGGGGTACGGGAATGCCCCAGTCGAGGTCACGGGTGATGGGGCGCGGGCGCAGGCCATCGGCAAGGATCTGACCGAGTGACTGGCGCAGCACATTGGGGCGCCAGTAAGATTCACGCAGGCGCAGGAAATCGACAATCTGGCTCTGGAGTTTGCCGAGGTCGAGGTAGTAATGCTCGGTCTCGCGCAGTTCGGGAGTCGAGCCGTCAATGCGGGAGCGCGGGTTGAGCAGCTGGGCGGGGTCCAGCAGGCTGCCGCATTTATCGCATTGATCAGAGCGGGCGCCCGAATAGCCGCAGATGTAGCAGTCGCCCTCCACATAGCGGTCGGGCAGGAAGCGGTTTTGCGCGGTAGAGTACCACTGGAACTCGCGCTGGGTATGCAGGTAACCATTATCCAGCAGAGCGCAGAAAATCTTCTGGGCAATTTCTCTGTGGTTGGTGGTATGGGTGCTGGTGAAGAGATCATACGTCAGGCCAAGCTGCTGGAAGAGGTCCAGAAAGCCGGCATGGAAACGCTGATACACTTCCACCGGGGTGGTGCCTTCGGCATCCGCGCGCACGGTAATGGGTGTGCCGTGGGCGTCGGAGCCCGAGACCATTAACACCTTGCGACCGCGCAGCCGGTGGTAGCGGGCGGCAATATCCGCCGGCAGGTAAGAGCCGGTGAGATTACCGACATGGATTTCGGCATTGGCATAGGGCCAGGCAACAGCAATCAGAATGGTCTCAGTCATCACGCACCTCCAGATGAGGGAATTACAGGAATAGCACGATTTTATCACGAAAGATGAAGGCAGCCGACACCTTTGTAAGGAATGACAGGACAGATGACAGCTTGACATTGGCCTGTGAAGCGGCTAAAATGAGGGCAGCCCGCCTGGGCAAGCTATGTTTTGTTACGCTACAAGGAGTTTCTGTATGGATTCGGAAGAGTCGGGTAATTCTGGCGAGAGTGTGCCCCTTAGGCGCACACTGAACCTGTTACCCCTGTTCGTTACAAATAAGGTTTGGCGGAACGAGCTGAACACCCCCTGCCGGGTGTTGGGCTGGTTCGGCAAAACCGGTACAGGAAGCCCCAACCGGGTCTAATGGAAATGGCGCGTAGCGCGTGATTTGACGTTTCCCTCGGCTGGTGCTTCATACCAGCCGAGGCTCTTTTTAAGGGCCGCGGATTTACCACTTTTCAAGGAGGCTGCCATGCGCTACCTGGCAATCCGCGCCGAAAACCTGACCAAGTTCTATGGTCAGCATCGGGGTATTGAAGATCTATTTTTAGAGGTAGAACCGGGCGAAGTGTTCGGCTTTTTGGGGCCGGATGGAGCCGGAAAGACCACGACCTTAAAGCTCTTGATGGCTGAAACCCGGCCGACTTATGGCAACGCGCTGCTGCTGGGCATGGATGCCTACCGTCACAGCAAAGCCATCCACAGCCGGGTGGGATACCTGCCGGCGAATTTTCGGCCAGGGCGCTGGGGAACCGCTCAGCGTTATCTGACGGGGCTGGCAAAAGTGTATGGCGGTGAAAGCTGGCTGCTGGCGCAGGAACTGGCTGCCCAATTCAAACTGGACCTGGAGCAGCCGCTGGCGGCGATGTCGGGCGAGGCGCTGACTGAACTGGGCCTTGTGCAGGCCTGGATGCACCGCCCCGATTTACTGCTGCTGGATGAACCCGCCCGCTGGCTGGGAAACGAGGCCTTGGATGTGTTCTACCGGCTGGTGCGGCAGGCGCGTATGGAAGGGCGATCCGTCTTTCTGGCGTCGAGTTCGGTGGCTGAAATGGAACGGATTTGCGACCGCGTGGGGGTGATTCACGCGGGGCGGTTGGTGACGGTGGAACGCGGCCTGAATTTGCGGGCCCGGGCGCTGCGAAAAGTGGAAATGCGCTTTGCGGGGCCCGTCTCGGCGGAGGTGTTTGCCCGCCTGCCCAATGTGGAAGACATTCGCCTGGAAGAGAATAAACTGCGCTGCACCCTGTGCGGCGACCCCGATGCGCTGATCAAGCTGGCGAGTCAATTTCGCGTGATTGATATCATCAGCCAACAGCCCACACTGGAAGAGGTTTTCCGCCGAAATTATGGGATTGAGGCGGCCCGGGCAGGATAGCCGGGTTATGGGAAGAAGTTTACAGGTCAGGCTTGATGAAGCCTGGCCTGTTTATTTAATCAGAGAGTGCCACAGCCGGGCGATTTTACACGCGCGGCACACACCAAATTGCGCTTTTGCGTATATAATGATACAGGAGAGGTGCAAAATGAACTTCTTGACAGATCCAAATATTGCTTTTGTTTTACTGGTCAGCGGATTTGTGCTGGCCATATTGGCCCTGTTTGCGCCGGGCACCGGGCTAGTGGAACTGGGGGCGCTGTTTGCGCTGGCCCTGGCAGCCTACAGCCTGGCAAGCCTGCCGATTAACGTCTGGGCGCTGGTGATACTCATTCTGGGAGTAATCCCCTTTGTGCTGGCCATGCGCAAAACCCGGCACTGGGTTTTTCTGCTGATTGGGATTGCCGCGCTGGTTGTTGGCTCGATTTTCGTTTTTCGCAATCCGGAAGGCGGGCTGGCGGTCAACCCCCTGCTGGCGGGCATCGTCTCGCTGGCGGCGGCTGCCTTCTTATGGCTGATTGGGCGTAAGAGCCTGGAAGCGATTGGGCTCAAGCCGGTGGGGAACCGTGAAGCCATTATTGGAAAACGGGGCGAGGCGCGCACCGATATTTACCTGGAAGGAACCGTCTATGTAGGCGGCGAAGAGTGGAGCGCCCGCAGCCGGACGCGGATTCCGATTGGCAGCCTGGTGCGGGTTGTCTCGCGCGACGGGCTCATTCTCGATGTTGAACCGGTTTCGCCAGAGGAATTGGCAGCCGGATAAACATATCTCAACCTTTTTTCAGTATAGATGGAGGTTTCAAATGAATGATGGCACGACGGCATTTGTGATCTGTGCAGTTGCCGCAATTGGGCTGATTGTTGTGGCGTTTCTATTCTCAGCAATCAAAATTGTTGCAGAATACAAACGGCTGGTGGTCTTTCGCCTGGGGCGCTGTGTGGGCGCCAAGGGCCCGGGGTTGGTGTTGCTCATCCCGGTGATTGATAAATCTGTATCGGTGGACTTGCGCGAGCAGGTACGCGAAATCCCGGCCCAGACCTCAATTACCAAAGATAACGCCCCGATTTCGATTGACTTTCTGTGGTACTACCGGGTATTTGACCCCGTGATGAGCGTGCTGCAGGTTGGCAACTTTGAACAGGCGGCGCAGGGTATTGCGACGACCACGCTGCGCGCAGTCATCGGCGGCATCCCCCTGGATGGTGTGCTGTCTGAGCGCGAGCAGATCAACTCGGCACTGCGCACCCGTCTGGACGAAGTGACCGAAAAATGGGGCGTGAAAGTGACTAACGTGGAAATCCGCGAGATCTTGCCGCCCCGCGATGTTCAGGATGCGATGAACCGGCAGCTTTCGGCAGAGCGTAACCGCCGCGCGGTGGTAACGGAATCAACCGGTACGCGCGAAGCCGCCATCAACGTGGCGGAAGGCGAGAAGCAAAGCGCCATCCTCAAGGCGGAAGGCGAGAAGCAAGCAGCCATCCTCAAAGCGGAAGGCGAGCGCGAAGCTCAGGCTCTGCGGGCGCAGGGTTATGCGCTGGCGCTGGATCGCATCTTTGCGGTAGCGCAGGGCATTGATTCAAAGACGCTGACCCTGCAATACTTTGAAACACTGCGCAGCATGGCGGCAAGCCCATCTACGAAGTACATCTTCCCGATGGAATTCACCAGCCTGCTGGGCGATTTCATGCAGCAACGAGGCAATAAGTAAACGCAGCGTGAGTTCTGCGCTTACACCTTTTGAGATTCAATCGGCGGGGCTGGGCGACCTGGCGGCGCTGGCTGCGCTTGAGCGCACCTGCTTTAGCGAGGACGCCTGGCCCCTGCTGGATTTAGTGGCAGCCCTGACCTTTCCGGGGATGATCCGCTTAAAAGCGGTGGTGGATGGGCGCATGGTGGGGTTTGTAGGCGGCGACCCGCACCCCGGCGAAGGGTTTGGCTGGATTACGACCATCGGTGTGCAGCCCGAGTTTCGCGGGTGCGGGATTGGGGCAGCGCTGCTGGCAGCCTGCGAAAACGCCATGGCAGTGCCACGCGTGCGGTTATGTGTGCGGCGCGATAACCAATCGGCGATAATGCTTTATGAACGGGAGGGGTATCAACGCACGGGAGTCTGGCAGAAATATTACAACGGCGGCGAAGATGCCCTGGTTTATGAAAAGAATCGGTTGACTTTCTGAGCGAGTCGGTATATCATCATTATTGAGATGCGAGTATTTACCTCCCCCAAATTGGATATTGACGGCTCAGGCACGCGTGTGTACGCGTGCTTTTTTGTCCCCTAACTCACTGAAAGGAGATGCAGACCCAATGGATTCAGGCATGATTGGCAAAGTTGAAAAGGCCAAACGCTATGCCCAGGAACGCAAGCGCATTCATTTTCACACGTTTACGGTGACAATGGATGGCGAGAACAATCCGCATCAAATTCGTTATGCGGACGGACAGTGGGAGTGCGATTGCTCATATTTTAGGACGCACAAGTTGTGCAGCCACACCATGGCGCTGGAGATCGTTCTGGAAGACATGATCCCCGAGAAGCCGCCGGTGGGGTAAGGCCCTGGTAAGCATTTGAAGTAACCCAAAATCCCTGCGAAGGATTTCAACTTTGCAGGGATTTTTATTTGTGAATTGATTACCGGACACAATTTTTCTCCAAAAGGTTAAAGGAGACCGGGATTGGGATTAGCTCATTCAAAAAGTGGTCGAGTAAAGCTAAGCCGAGGCGGAACAAGCTCCAATCACAGCGATCTGGGCG
>Ga0208940_1002361_pt1 | contig 17597 bp, 9 predicted proteins | sample AD_JPNNA6_MetaG_FD_184445 | JGI IMG/M metagenome (GOLD analysis project Ga0208940, IMG submission 184445) | Active sludge microbial communities of municipal wastewater-treating anaerobic digesters from Japan - AD_JPNNA6_MetaG (SPAdes) (version 2) | ecosystem: Engineered > Bioreactor > Anaerobic >... | reverse complement strand
CGAACCCCCGCAGACCCTGTACGTGGACCGCCGCAAGAGCGTCGAGCCCAGGTTCGACTTCAAGGAGATGATGCGCGACACGCCCATCAACACCTACCACTTCATCGACATCCGCAAGACCCTGAAGTGCCTGGCCGACGACAGCTACATCCACGAGTACAAGCCCACCTACGGCCTGAACCGCGGCGACACGATCGTGGCGGGCAAGATGTGGCTCAAGGGTCTCCCCGTGGGCTTCATCGCCTCCAACGCCAACGGCGTCATCTACATCGAGGCGGCCCGCAAGGCCACGGAGTGGATGATCCGCTGCGGCAACCAGGGCCTCCCGGTCCTGTTCCTGCAGGGCTCGCCCGGCTACATGGTCGGCAAGGCCGAGGAGTGGGGCGGCATCGGCAAGTACGGCTCCGACATGGTCCGGACCTGCTCCGTGCTCAACGTCCCGAAGATCCAGTACGTCGTAGGCCCCGACCACGGCGCCGCCAACTACGGCATGTGCGGCCGCGCCTTCCGGCCGGTGTTCTGCTTCACGAATATGCGGGGCCGCACGACGGTCATGTCCGGCGACACGGCGGGCTTCATCGTCGAGTCCGTGCGCCGCAAGAACATCATCGACAAGGGCGGGCAGGTCAACGAGGAGGAGATGGCCAAGTTCCGCCAGATGATGCGCGAGCGCTACGACGCGGAAGGACACCCCTTCCTTACCGGCTCGCTGCTGTTCCACGACGGCGTCATCGCCTTCAGCGAGGTCCGCGACAAGCTGGCCCGTGCCCTGGAGCTCTGCTACCGCGTGCCCGCCGGCAAGACCGATTGGGGCGATCTGAAGGTTTAACCCAGGCGAACCGACATGCCCGGAAGGAAGCCCCGGCCCGACGGGCCGGGGCCCCTTCCCGGTTTGTGCAATCGAAGAAAAGGGAACGAGATAGAGAGGGAGGTAGTCATGTCCGACATTCTGCTGCAGCAAAAAACCGACGACGGCATCCTGATCCTGACCCTGAACCGTCCGGATGCCATGAACTGCTTCAACTTCGACCTGCTGGCCGCCCTGGCCGATGTCATCCGCGAGGCCAACTTCGACCTGAGCCTGCGGTGCATCATCATTACGGGCGCCAAGGCCGGCGACGACCCCAAGAAGTGGTCCTTCTCCACGGGCGCAGACCTGAAGGAGAGGCGCACGCTCACGCAGGACCAGGTCCGCCGCTTCATCTTCACGATCCGCAACACCTTCACGGCCGTCGAGAACGTCCGCGTGCCCGTCATCGCCGCGATCAACGGCTTCGCCTTCGGCGGCGGCACGGAGCTGGCGCTGGCCTGCGACATCCGCATCTGCTCCTCGAACGTCCTGATGGGACTGACCGAAACGAGCCTCGCCATCATCCCCGGCGCGGGCGGCACGCAGCGGCTGCCCCGGATCGTGGGCGTCGCGAAGGCGAAGGAGCTCATCTACACGGCCCGCCGCTTCGACGCGAAGACGGCCCTCGAGATCGGCCTGGTGAGCAAGGTCGTCGAGCCCGACAAGCTGATGGACGCGGCACTGGAGCTGGCCCGCGAGATCGCGAAGAACGGTCCCGTCGGCGTGGCGCAGGCGAAGTTCGCCATCAACTACGGCACCGAGGCGAGCCTCGGCGTGGCGCTGCCGCTCGAGTCGAAGGCTTACGAGGTGACGATTCCCACGAAGGACCGCCTGGAAGCCTTGGCCGCCTTTGCGGAGAAGCGCAAGCCGAACTTTACGGGTGAGTAGGGAAGACCGCTCTTCCGCCATGGCGGAAGAGATCGACATGAACTTAACGGGAGAGTGAGACGGACTGCAATCGGCCCGACGTGCCCGCACCGCCGGGAGGCAGCGCGGGAGTCGCCGAGCCGTTCGGCTTGCCCCGAGAGGTGAAGCCGCCCCTTAGGGTGTGCGAAACAACATCGTGTTGTAGAGTTCAATTTTGAGGAGGTAGGAGTTTTATGACGGAATACGATTACAGGAAAATTTTCCCCCGCTGGCCGAAGAAGGTCACCATCGGCGACATCACGATCCGCGACGGCTTCCAGCACGAGGAGAAGTTCATCTCCACGGCTGCCAAGATTTTCTACGGCCAGGAGAGCATCCTGGCGGGCTGCCGGGAGCTGGAGGTGACGAACCTCGGGAGCCCCGAGGGGATTCCCCAGTTCCGCGACGCCGACCAGGTGATGCAGGCCATGCGCAGTGACGGATTCAAGAAGCGCTGCGCCCGGGCGAAGATCGACATCGACAAGGACGTGACCATGACGTGCGTGACGATCCGCGAGCCCGCCGTCGACCGCGCCATCGAGATGAAGAAGAAGGGCTACGGCCCCGACCGGATTCTCATGATGGTCTCCACGGACCCCGAGCACCACTTCGCCAACTCCGGCACCACGCTGACGCAGTACTGGCGTGAGGCCGAGCGCTGCATCAAGAAGGCGGCCGATGCGGGGATCAAGATGTGCGGCACGGTCTCCACGATCTGGGGCAGCCCGATCAGCGGCGCCACGAAGCTGGAGGACGCCGTGGAGTTCACGAAGCGCTGGTTCTCGATCGGGGCCTTCGACATCGAGCACGCCGACCACGACGGTTCGGCCAACGCCTTCGACGTCTACCGGTACTTCTCGATGATCCTCGACGCCATGCCGAACCCCGAGGCGCACCTGTGCCACCTGCACGAGACCAAGCGCATCGCCTCGCAGTCGGTGCTGGCGGCGCTGCAGGCGGGGATTTGCCGGTTCGAGGGGACCTTCGGTGGGCTGGGCGGCCAGCCGGCCAACTTCCTGGATGACTGCCCCGTCCGCGGCACCGGCGAATACTATTACAAGGACCCGCGCTACGTCGGCCTGGTCTGCCTCGAGGACCTGCTGGTGCAGATCGATGAGCTGGGCATCGAGCACGGCTACGACGTGGACCGGATGCTGTGGCTGGGCGCCAAGATGGAGAAGACGATCGGCCGCAGGCTGCGCTCCGAGGCGGTCATCAACGGCCGCACGGCGAAGGGCGGCAATCCCCAGTTCGGCCGTCCGGGCCTGAAGAAGCTCATCGAGAAGGAAGGCGAGAAGCCCGGTCAGCGGGTTCCGCCCGACTGGCCCGAGAAGGCCATCCTTCCGCAGCCCTGGGGGCCGGAAGCCTGGAAGAAGTAATAACCGTCGACAAGCCGGCAGGGGAAGAAAATTTTCTTCCCCTGCCGCCCATTTTCTGCTAGAACCCGTCACGGTTCGCCTGAACCGTGACGACTTTTACCTATAGAGATAAGAGGAGGATTGTGAAATGGCAGATGTCGTAGCCCCCATGCCCGGGACGATCAAGGAGATCATTGTTAAGGTGGGCGATGCCGTGAAGGAAGACGAGGAGCTCATCATCCTCGAGGCCATGAAGATGGAGAACCCCATCGTGGCCCCCTCGAACGGTACCGTAAAGGAGATCAAGGTAAAGGAAGGCGACAAGGTCAACACGAGCCAGGTTCTCGTGGTGCTCGGTTAGAAGCGCCTGGAGTTCGGAAAAAATGTCGGACTGACTCGCAGAGTCGGCCCGGCATTTTTTTATCCGGGTTCGGGGATCGCGTCTACGCTTGATGGCGTAGGAGTGGAAAAGCGCTTCGTTACATGAAACGAGCCCGCGTTACATGTTACGATTTTTTGCTTTCTTTATGCTTCTGTCACCTGTAGTCTCTTCCCTGTACCTGGTGAAGGGGCAGGCTGCCAGCGCCTTTTTTTCATGAGATAGAACATGAGTCACGGGCTGCCGAAAAAAGTCATGATCCATGAGGTCGTCCTGCGAGACGGGATCCAGAACGAGAAGAGAATCGTTCCGACGGAGGAAAAGCTGAGGCTGATCGGCGACGTCGTTGCATGCGGCATCCGGCGCATCGAGGTGTCGTCCTTCGTGAACCCGAAACTCGTCCCGCAGATGGCCGATGCCGAAGAACTCTGGGAGAGGATCGTGCGCAGACGGGGGGTGCTCTACTCGGCCCTCATCCTCAGCGGGGGTGGCCTGGAGAGAGCGATCCGCTGCCGGGTCCCGCACGTGGGAATCTTTGTGTCAGCCAGCGAGACCCACAGCCGGAAGAACAGCAACAAGTCTGTCTCCGCAGCGCTGAAGGAGGCCGTCCGCCTCATCGGCCGGGCGCAGGACGCGGGGATGAAAGTCAGGGCCGGTGTCATGAATGCCTTCGGCTGCGCGTACGAGGGCGCCGTGCCCCTGGGAAAGGTGCTGAGGATTGTGCGGGCGTACGCGAGAACCCGTCCGGACGAGATCTGCCTGGCCGATTCCTCGGGGATGGCAAACCCGCAGCAGGTGGAACAGGCGCTGATTTGCGTGCGGGGGGAAGTCAGCTTGCCGGAGCTCTCGCTTCACCTGCACAACACGCGCGGCCTGGGCCTCGCGAACGTCTACGCCGCGCTCAGGCAGGGCGTGTCGATCTTCGACACGTCCCTGGGGGGTCTGGGCGGCTGCCCTTTCATCCCGGGTGCCCGGGGCAACATCGCCACGGAGGACACCGTCGGGATGTTGCACGGGATGGGCATCCGGACCGGCATCGAACTCGGCCGGCTCGCCGAGGCGAGCCGCCGGTTCGAGACGGTCATGGGTCAGACCTTTCCAGCGGTTCTCACGCACCTTCTCCCCGACACCGTCAAAAAAGCGTGTAGATGAACGGGGCGATGGCCGAGCCCTCGGTGAGGACAATGAGGGCGCCGAGAAGCATGAGGACCAGGATGATCGGCGCAAGCCACCATTTCTTGCGCGCGCGGAGGAAGGCCCAGATTTCGGAGAGAGTGGAGAAAACGCTCATTCAGAACTGCCTTTCGTAATCGCCTTTCGGCCGGGCCGGGCCGGTTCTCCGGACCCAGTAACTCTTTGTTTCTGTCGACGTTTTCAACGGCAGGAACTGCTCCCCAAAGGCCCGTCCCAGCAACGCAATCGGCGTCAGGACCAGATAGTAAACCAGCGTGAGGATCACCCGCGTCATGATCCAGCCCAAAATCAGGGCGAGGACCATCCAGGCTTTGTAGAAAGGCCTGAGGATTGCCGGAACGGCGAGGCCGATGACGGCAAGCAGGGCTGATGCGCCTGTCATCCAGGGCCAGGATGCAGCCCCCTGCCACCACAGCCAGCCCCCGGCGAGAAGCAGGACGCAGGCCATCAGGAGGCCGAAGTTGCGCAGGGCCCGGCGGTCCGCGGGGATTTTTTTAATGTCGTCTTTGAGCAGCATCCGTTGCACCGGTGAAAACGGAAGTGAAGAAGCTGGGAAGTTTTGAAGTTCGGAGACCGCAAGCCTGCGATGAGCCGCCGGCATATCCAAACCTCTCAGCTTCTCAACTTCGCAACTTCCTCATTTCAAGGAAATGAACGGGCTTCAGCCCGTCTGTCAGTCCAACTCGAATCGCTTTCTCCAGTCGATGTCATCCGCAAGCGGCTTCTGCTTTTCCTTGTCCAGCAGGAATGGCCCCATCACGAGGAAGTCCATGTTCGTCCGCATGAAACACCGGTAGGCGTCATCGGGGCTGCAGACGATGGGTTCGCCCCGGACGTTGAAGGACGTGTTGATGACGAGCGGACAGCCGTGCCGCTCGTGCAGGGCCTCGATCGTCCTGTAAAAGAGGGGGTTGACGTCCCGGTCCACCGTCTGGACACGGGCCGAATAGTCCACGTGGGTGACGGCCGGCACGCAGGAGCGAACGACGTGGAGCTTGTCGAGGCCGAAACGGGCGCGTTCCTCGTCGGACATCTCCCGGCAGATCTCCTTCCGCACGGGGGCCACGAGGAGCATGTAGGGGCTCTCCCGGTCGAGTTCGAAGTACTCCGACACCTTCTCCCGCAGGACCGTTGGGGCAAAGGGCCGGAAGCTCTCGCGGAACTTGATCTTGAGATTCATCACTTCCTGCATCCTCGGCGAGCGGGCGTCGCCGAGGATCGAGCGGCTCCCGAGGGCCCGGGGGCCGAATTCCATGCGGCCCTGGAACCAGCCGATCACCTTTTCCGATGCGATGAGGTCGGCCACCGTTGCGGGGAGTTCCGCCTCGCTGAGTTCGGTGTACGCGATCCCGCTTTTCTGCAGGTACGCGAGCAGGCTGTCGCGGTCCCAGGCGGGGCCGAGGTATGCGCCCCGCATCCGGTCCGCCGGCTCCTGCACCTCCCGCGGGTTGCCCAGGACCTGGTGCCATGCGAAGAGGGCCGCCCCCACGGCGCCCCCGGCATCGCCCGCGGCGGGCTGGATCCAGACGCTATCGAAGGGCCCCTCCCGGAGGATCCTGCCGTTGCCCACGCAGTTCAGGGCCACCCCTCCGGCCAGGCAGAGATTCTTCATCCCCGTCTCCCGGTGGATGGTCCGGGCCATGCGGAGCATGACCTCCTCCGTCACGTCCTGCACCGACCGGGCGATGTCCATGTCCCGCTGCGTCAGCGGGGACTCGGGCTTGCGGGGCGGCCCGCCGAAGAGGCGGTCGAACCGGCCGTTGGTCATCGTGAAGCCGGTGCAGTAGTCGAAGTACGCCATGTTGAGGCGGAAGGAGCCGTCCTCCTTCAGGTCCATGAGCTCCGACAGGATCAGGTCCCGGTACTTCGGTTCCCCGTAAGGCGCGAGCCCCATGACCTTGTACTCTCCCGAGTTGACCTTGAAGCCGGTGTAGTAGGTAAAGGCCGAGTAGAGCAGTCCCAGGGAGTGCGGGAACTGCAGCTCCGCGAGGATCTCCAGGCCGTTGCCGCGGCCCGTGCCCCAGCTCGTGGTCGTCCACTCGCCCACGCCGTCGATGGTCAGAAAGGCCGCCTCGCGGAACGGGGAGGGGAAAAAGGCCGACGCGGCGTGGGACTCGTGGTGCTCGGGGAAGACGATCCTGCCCGCGAAGCCGAGCTCCTTCCGGATGTTGTCACGCATCCAGAGCTTGTGCCGGATCCAGAGCGGCATGGCCGTGACGAAGGAACGAAGCCCCCTGGGGGCGAAGGCCAGGTAGGTCTGCAGCAGGCGTTCGAACTTCAGGAACGGCTTCTCGTAGAATGCCACGGCGTCGAGGTCACCGGCGGCGAGGCCCCCTTCGCGAAGACAGAAGGCCACGGCATGGGAAGGGAAGGAGGGGTCGTGCTTGACGCGCGTGAAGCGCTCCTCCTGGGCCGCCGCAACAATCTCGCCGTCGCGGACGAGGCAGGCTGCGCTGTCGTGATAGTATGCGGATACCCCGAGGATGTGGAAAGGCTTCATCCGGTTTCAGGTTCTTTGCGGTATTGGTCTGCTACTTACCTCACTTCCACGAAATATGCCAGCACCGCCTCGTCCGCCGCAGGAGCGGTGTGGTTTGGGAACCGCGTTTTTCATGCTTGTTGCCGATTGACAGTCACCCCTGACTTCCCTATAGTCTGTCCCGTCTGGACGCAGTCTCACAATCCGGCGTCAGGGGAGGGCTGCCGGGACCGAAGCTTGCATGTCCCTTGCGTGAGCGAAACCGGCGGGAGAAACCATGCATCCACGTCAGAGGCCCCAGTCTGTCCTTTTGCTTTTCCTGTCCCTTTTTGTCTTTCTGTCCTGCGCCCCCGCGTACTTCGACCCCGTCAAGACCCCCCTGGAACCCCCTCGCATCCGAAGCCTCGACGACCTTCCCTGGCGGGAGTTCTGGGCGGGAATCGTCTTCAACGGCGAGAAGGTCGGCTTCACGCACCTGAAGATCGTCCCGGTGCCCGGAGAGGGGCTCTTCCGCCTCGAGTCGGAGGCGCACCTGCGGATCCGGTTCCTGGGTCTCGACAAGCGGATCGCCATGAAGAGCGAGGACCTCGTCCGCGGCGATCTCACGTCCCGCTCATTCCGGCACGAGATGGTCATGGACGGCAAGGTGCTGCTGCTCGAGGGCGAAGTCCGTGACGGCTCCCTGCGCACGGTCCGGAAATCGGGCGGTGAAATCCAGCGTGTGGAAACAAGGCGCACGGAGCCCCTCTACCCCGCCGCGGCGGTCAACCTCTACCCCGTCCTTCGGGGCCTGGCCGTCGGTCTGAACTGCCGGTACGACGTCTACGACCCGCAGACCCAGAGCATCACGGCCGTGTCGCAGACCGTCGCCGCCTTCGAGCGAAGCCGGGAGCTCGGCATCGAGCCCTCCTGGAGGGTGAAGACCTCCATGCTGGGCCAGGACGTGGAGACCTGGATCAACCCCAGGGGCGAGCCCGTGTTCGAACTGGGGATGAAAGGGGTACTGATCACCTACCGGGAAACGGAGAACGAGGCCCGCCGCTACCTCTCCGAGGCGAGCCTCAACAAGAAGGACCTCATCCTCGACTTCAGCGTCGTCAGGACCGAAAAGCCCCTGGCATGTCCCCGGGAGGCCACGCTGCTGGAGATTTCCTTGGCGGGCCTCGCGGGGGAGCTTCCCCTGCTGCAGGGGCCCGGCCAGGAGGCGCTCCCGGACCCCCGGGATGCCTCGTCCGTGATCTACCGCATCCGCCGCAATCCCGCGGCCCCCGCGAAAATCTCCGGTCCCCACTATGACGTCGACGGCTACCGCTGGGTCCTGCCGGCAAGCCAGATCGAGAGCGATCACCCGGCCATCGTCAACACGGCGCGGGAGGTGACGAAGGGCATCCCCGACCCCCTCGCCAAGGTGCGGGCGCTTGCGAAGTGGGTGGCCGAGAATGTGAAGGACGAGCCCGTGGACAGCTTCTCCGCCCTCGAGGTCCTGCAGACGAGGAAGGGCGAGTGCCAGGCCCATACCATGCTCTACACGGCGCTGGCCCGGGCCGCCGGGATCCCCACCCGGATTGCGGGCGGGATCGTCTACATGGAGGGCGTGGGCTTCCTGTACCACGCCTGGGCGGAGAGCGACGCGGGGGGCTGGGTCTCCGTGGACCCGACCTTCGACCAGGTCGGCGTCGACGCCACGCACGTCAAGCTCGTCGAGGGGCCCGGCTGGGTGTCCATCGTGCCGCTGGGGCGCGTCGTGGGGCGCCTGAAGGCGACGGTCATCGACTACCGGGCGGTCTGCGGCCGCCCGTAAACCACGGGGAGGACATTGCCCATCCATGGAATTGTGGCGCCGGGTCATCCTGCTGGGCTCCGTCTTTGCGGCCATCCTCGTGGCGCTCTTCGCGAGTCTCTCCCCCCTCGTCCTCGTACAGCATGTCGATTTTGCCGAAAAACAGAAAGGCGAGGGCTCCTACCTGGGCGTGCGGCTCATGACGGAGAGAACCAAGCGCCTCGCCGCGCTGCCGCTTGAGGACTACATCGCCGAGGCGACGAAGGGGCGTCTCTTCGTTGTCGGGGGGCCGGCCTGGGCGGCGGTGGCGGAGAACGCCTTGGCGGCAATGAAGAACAGGCCGCTTGCGAAAGACTGGCAGAGGAGGCTTCCTTCCGACAAGTACCCCATGGGCGTGCTTTTCTTCAAGCCCGGCGAGCCGCCCGTCGACGGGCTCGCGTCACTGTTTGCCGGGTCCCGCGAGCCGGTCACCCTGCGCATCGAAATGAACGGCACGCCCCGTTTCCTGAAGGCGGAGTACCGCACTTACTCCAACGAGGATTTCCGCCTCGGCGGCGGGTTCACGAACACCCCCACACCCCCGACGGATTTTCTCTTCCCCGGCCGGAAATGGAGCCCCTGGGTCGCTGCGGCCGGGCTTGTCCTCTACATCGTGCTTCCCTGGCCCAGGCGCCCGCCCGAGGCGCTTGCCTACAGGCGCTGGCGCGTCGTGCTGTGCGACGTGGCGGCCCTGATCCTCACCGTCCCCTTTTTCGCCTTCCCCTTCCTGATCACCGGGGGGACCGTGCAGGCCTTCACCGAGGGCTGGCCCCTCTTTTTCTTCTTCTGGCCCATCGCCTTCATCGGCCTTCTGCTCGTGCGGCTGGCCGTGTGGTATTCCTCCTTTGCCCTGCTTCCCCTGCCGGACCGGCTGCGCATCTGGGGCCCCCGGGGCGAGCGGGACTTTCCCTTCGCCGAGATGGACTTCTTCCAGCCCGTCGTGATCCGGCCGCCGAAGTGGCTCATCGCCCTGTCCTGGCTTGGCGCGCTTTCCGGCAAGGGCTCCTCCCGGATCGGGGCCGCGGGCAGGGCCATGATCCTGAGCTCATCGCAATGGGGGTGCCTCGCCGTCCGCCTGAAGACCGGCAAGGATCTGTTTCTCAGCATCACCGACCAGCTCGGGACGGACACGCTGGGCGCCGACAGGATCGTCGCGGCGCTGAAGGAGGCAGGCGTCCGGGAAGTGGACGAGATCCGGGAAATGCGCAGCCTGGGCCTGGAGATGGTCCGGCTGCCGGGAGCGTAAATGAACTGCCTATCGGCCCTTGCGGCCGTGTGAATCATGTTGTGAGAAAACGAATCGAGGCACTACTCACCCACGCCGTCGGAGGTTCTCCATGCGTCGAATGATTCCGGTCATCGCTGCCCTGATCCTGATCGTTTCCACATCGCCCGCCCTCGCCCAGAATCAGCAGATTCTAGAAGCCCTGCGGGCCTTGAACGGAATGCCCGAGCAATTCAGCACGCCTGCGCAGGCGGAGGCGACGGCCAAGGCGTTCTTCGAGATGGTTCAGAGCACCTCGGGGAATGAGAACGCCATCGAGGTGCTGAAGCAGGTCAAGCGGACGGTGCCCCAGGCCGAATGGAACGACAACTGCCGCCGCGCGGAGAACCTGCTTATGCACACCGTCCAGCAGACCCTCGACGGCACCATCGTCGAGACCATCCAAACCCGCGCCGGCAATAAGAAACTCGGTTCGATCCACGGCTACGGCTACAGCGGCAAATGGCCCATCAAGCCCGAGACGCAGCTCACCTTCGACGGCGACTTCGACGCTTCCTTCTTCGGCACCGAGCTGGCCGACACGAGCCCGGACAAGGGGGGGGCGATCATCGAGGAGGTGAGCCAACGGCTGAGAGCAAGGCTCGGCACAGGGCCCGCAGACCTCGGCATCGTCCTGAACGGCTACGGATGGGAAGGACGGGCAGACGTTTATGTGACCTCCGCGGGCAAACAGTGGGCCATCCGACAATCCATGACGCGCCTCTACCTCATCGACCCCGTGACGGGCCGGCCCGTCAACATCACGGCGACTCCCGGCGCACTCTTTGCCGAGACGCAGCTTCGGCTTCTCAACAAGTACTATCCCGGTCTTTTTGAGAACGGCAGGCTGCGTGAAAACCTGACCAGCGAGCAGATTCGCCGGATCCTCATGGATGACCCCCGCGTGGGAGAAGTATGGAAAGTCTGGCTTTCGGGAACGCGGTACGGCACCGGCCAGGCCGCCGCAGGCGTCATCGACTTCACGTGCCACGTCTCGGAGGTTGCGGAGGCGACCACCACGCTCGAGCAGCGCACGAAGGTGGCCAAGCAGGTCGCCCGCGCCGCCAACGTTTTCGTCAACGCCATGGACGGGGCCAAGATGCCGTGGCGCGAATTCTTCTCGGAGGGCGAGATGCAGTTCATGCGGGACTGCGCGACCCTCGACCGCGCAAAGATCACCTACGCCGAGGCGGCCGAACGGCGGGTGAACCTGCTGAGACGGCTGCAGGGCCGCGACTGGAGCGCCGCCGACATCGAGGCCTACGACCGGGCCGTGACGGAATCGCAAACCGCGCTCAACGACCTGAAGGCGGCCGAGGGGCGCGTGATGGCACAGGCCGGCGGGGAGGCGGCATTCGTCGAGAACGCCGTAAAGATCATGCGCCGCCAGGCGCAGGTCGCCCACCGGGAATTCGTGCTCGACGTGATGGGCCGGCCCGCGGCAGAGCGGGCGCGACTGCTGCAGCAGTACGAGTCGGACCTGCGGGCGCTGCTCGACCACTACAGCAAGAAGAAGAACGTTCCCCGCGAGGCCATCCAGTGGGCCAACGAGGCCCTCGAATCCGTGAAGGAGCTCAACCGCGTCGCCAACGAGCGCGCGGCGGCGCTGGAGGGTTTCGGCACGAAGATCCGGCGCGTCTGGGAGATGTTCAACGAGCCCGTCAACACCCGCGAGAACGTCCGCAAACTCCTGGGGGAAACGCCGATTGGCGAGGCCCTTTTGAACAAGATCCCCGAGTGGGCTTTCGCCTTTACGCGCCCGCCGGCCATCACCGACATCGCCTTCGCTAGCCCCTCCAAGCTGGTTGCCGAGATGGTCTGGACCCAGTTGAATCAGCCCGTCAACGCCCTCATGATGCTCGATTTGCTTTGGCAGCTCACGGACATCTGGCGCGACAACACGACGACGGAGGTTCAGAAGCTCACCTCCACGGGCGGCGTGGTGGCCATGCTGGTGGTTCCTCACCTCTACCTCGTGCCCATGGTGTACCACGCAAGCCTCCAGGGCGACCCCCGGCAACTCACCTACGTCATGGCCTGCTATATCTGCCCGCCCGCCATGCTCCCCATGCTGGTCGAGTCGATGGGCGGCCGCATCGTCGCGGGCGCGAAACAAGCGCTCTTCCAGAAGGAACTGGAAGCCATGTTCCAGGCGAGCGCGTTCACGCCCGAGGACGGGAAGGAGCCGAAGGACTGGGCGGAAAACCGCGACGCCATCCGCTACACCTGGATCGCCCTCCACACGGAGCTGGATACCTACGGGCGGGAGGGGCAGCGAAGCCTCGCCGAGTACATCCGCATCCTCGCCTCGGACACGCGCTCGGAGATCCCCCTTTCGCAGCCGAAGAAGATGTCGGGACTCCAGGCGATCTATCTGCCGGGCGGCGTGGCCAAATCGTTCCGGGCCATGATCCAGGACGGCGACCACAAGCTCTTCCGGGAGAACGCCGCGCTCGGCAGCGCGCTGGCGGAGCTGCAGAAGTTCAACTGCGACCGGCTGGTCCCCTACATGGACAAGCCTCCCGCCTACTGCCGGTACGCGTGGGCGGAAAGCAAGAGCGGCATCCGCCTCGATCTCATCAACAACATGTTTGCAGAGGGCGAAGCGGAGCGGCTGCAGGCCGAGGGCAAGTCGGGGGAGAACATCGTCCGCATCGTGAACGCCATGCTCGCCCAGCGCGCGAAGCTCCAGGACGCAGTGATCACGCAGCTGGCCGAGGCCATCATCCTCTCCTTCGAAGAGGAGAAGCGCGCGCGCAAGATCGTCGAACTGGGCCTGATGGATGAGATGTTGAAGGAGCTTCTCGCCATCGGCCAGGAGCTGGGCATCCGGGATGAATTGCTCGCGGCCTTCCAGGAAGCGCTGCGCAAGCAGGAGGGCGTCAAGGTCGGCGCCGACGAGCTGAAAAAGCCGGAAGGCACCCTGAGCCAGACCGCGAAGGCGAAGGAACAGATCGCGCTGCTCGCCGACACCTGGCTCAAGAGCTACCGGCAGGTCAATACGACCCGCCGCTTCCTCGTCGGTCTAGCAGGCGGCTACGGCGTTCCGCAGTCCGACCTGGATCGCTTCATGCACGGCACGCCTCCACTTGCCGTGGAACCCGCCAAGGACGCGGAAATCGCCCGGGTGAGCCAGGAAGTCATCACAGCGACTTCCAAAGACGTCTCGGCGATCCTGTTCAACTTCAAGGGCCAGTCCCGTGCAGCGCATCCGCTCGACGCGGAGGCGGAAGGCACCCTGCTGCAGTACCTCTACACAGCGCGCATCATCGAGCTGACGTCGGGCATTACCTACGGCATGGTCTCCCTGTGGACCGGCGGACCGGGTGAGAAGGAGACCCCTTCGGCATTTGCCGACCGCGCCCGCGCGGAGCTGAAACGCCAGCTCGACATGAGACACAAGACCCCGTTCGGCAGTCCGCCGGACTTCACCCCCGTGCTGGACCGTTACTGGACGCTGGCCCGCGGCTACGCCGAGAAGTTCGCCGCGCTGCGGGAGGCCTACGGAGGCGCCTTCCAGATTTCCGTCGAGGGGCCGACCGATGTGGAGGCGATGAAGGACGTCACCCTGAAAATCGTTGCCAAGCGGCAGGGCAAGCCGGCGGACGACGCGCTGAAGAACGCCCGGGTCGAGTGGTCCGTCGGACAGGCAGTCCAGAACAGCGGCATCACCTGGCGCTTTTCTCCCCGGGAAGAAACGGTGATGAACATCACGGTCACGGCCACAACGGAGATCGCAGGCAAGAAGGTCGTCCTCGGAAGCGCGACCCACCGGCTGACCGTCAAGAAGCCCAAGGACGACAAGAAAGACGACAAGAAGGACGACGGGAAAGACGGCGTCGTGCCGCCCGTCGTCCCGGGCAAGTGGAAGTTCTCCGGCACAAGCCCCGGCAACTGGACGGCCGGCTACAATGAAAAAGGCCTCGTCATGGAGCGCAAGCCGGCGAAAAACAAATTCCCCTGCGGGGAATCCTCCGTGACGGCGAAGCTCTGGGCCGAGTTCCCCGTTGCAGCCTCCGGCAAGGATGACCCGAAATCGGCCGCGGACTGCCTGGCGGCGGCCGAAAAGTCCTTCAAGGCCCGGCGGCAGGGAAACACCCCCAATGACATGGCCGTCGGTCTCTTCATGGCCGGAGGCGTCGAGGGCGCCAACGGCTTCTCCCTGGGCGATTTCCAGGGGGCCATGGCCGACTTCGCCCTTTGGATGCGCCGCGGCAGCGGCAGTCCCTGGAGCGGTTACACGGGCTCCTACTTCGGGGCCAATGGAAACGGCAGCGCCGTGAAAGGGAACATGCTCCTCCGTTTCGGCTACGGCGTCTGGGGCGGCGGCTGCTGGGACAACAGCGACCGCGCCTACCTCGTCACGCAGGGCGTGGCCGCGCAGGAGGAGGCCCGGGCGATCCTGGCGAGCCTGCGCGCCGGTCCCGACGGGGAGATCAAGCAGGAGCCCTACAAGGGCCCCAAGTACGACGGCTCGGACCTGCCGAAGGTGACCCTGTCGCCCCCGAAACTGGAAAAGCTTCGGGTGGGCGACACGGTGCAGGTGACCGCCGAGGTTCACAACGACAAGCCCGAAGACAGCCCCTTCACCTACAACTGGGGCGGCACCTTCGACGGCAAGCCCGAAGACTCGAAGAAGAAGGCCACGATCACGATCAAGCCGCAAAAACCCGGGAAATACGACCTCTCCGTTTCCGTAGACGGCAAGCGGTTCGGCATGGGCGGGGCCTCCCTGCAGTACGAGGTGGCCGACTACAGGGTGAAGATCGAGCGGGCGCCCGCCGACACGAAGCCCGTCCCCGTGGGCGTAAAGACGGGCCTCAAGGCGACCCTCACCGTGGACGGCAAGCCCGCGAGCGGGACGTTCATCTACCGATGGCAGCCGCACCCGGAGGTCACCTTCGACAAGCTCGATTCCAGTGCGCCCGACGTTCAGGCCGCCTTCCCGAAGCCGGGGAGGGTGAAGGTCTGGGTCCAGGTGCTGGAGAAGCGCGAGGGCCGCGAGGCCACCGTGGCCGAGTCGGATCAGCTCGAGATCGAGGTGATCAAGCCCCAGCTGGAGCTGGCCTTTACCCCGAAGGAACCTTACGTGGGCCAGGAGGTGAAGGCGAAGCTCACGGTGAAGCCGGAGGTGAAGGATATCGACTTCCGGTGGATGCCCGTGCCCGGAAACGTCAAGCAGTCCATGGAGTCCAAGGACGGCAGGGAGATCACCTTCACCCTGAAGGACGACAAGCCGGCCGAGATCCACGTCCTGGCCCGGGTGCCCAAGAGCGGCGAGGACCTCGGCGAGGCGAAGGGAACCGTGAAGGCGAAGAAGTACGCCGTGAACGTATCGGGACCCAAGGCCATGGGACCCAAGCCGAAGATGTGGAAGGAGGGCGTGGGGCTTGTGGATGTGGAGAACGCCATTGCCGTGGACCAGATCGTGGAGTTTGCGGCCGACGTGCAGCCGCAGCCGCAGGCGGGCCCCGTACAGTATGAATGGCGCGTCAAGAGCGGCCCCTGCCGGGTGAGCAACCCGATCGTCCGGGAAGCGCGCGTCACCGCCGGGGAGGCGGGGACCTGCGAACTCTCCGTCGTGGCTCGCGACCGCAACGACGTGGAGCTCGGCATCGGCGCGGGGAGCTTCAGCGCGACCGTGACGCGCGATGCGATTCAGAAAGGACAGCAGAAAGCCAAGGATGCCGCCGACGCGAAGGCGAAGGTGCAGTCGGCGAAAGATAAGGCCCGCAAGGGCGACTATGACGGGGCGATCCGGGACGCCGAGGAGGCGGCGAAGCTCGATCCGGCCAACAAGGAGGCGGCCGACACGGCCCGGAAGCTCAGGCAGGAGAAGGAGACGATCCACCAGCAGCTCGGCAAGGCGAAGAAGCTCATGGACGAGAACAAGTTCGCCGACGCGCAGAAGGAGCTCATCGTCGCCTCGAACATCAACAGCTATTACCCGGCGGTGCAGCAGGCCAACCAGGAGCTCGGCACGCGCTGGAACAAGTACAACGGCGAGGTGCGCGACAAGGTCTACGAGGTGCGCTCGGCCAACGAGCGGAAGGACTTCGGCAAGGCCCTCGAGATTGCGGCGGCGTGGCGGGCGTCCACCAAGCTGGATGCCTATGCCGACAAGGAATTGAAGCAGCAGGAGGACTGGGCGCGGCAGTGGAAGGCGCAGAAGGACAGGCAGACCGGGATCCTGAAGGCCGCGGGGGAGAAGGTGCGGGCCTACGACTACGCGGGGGCCCTGAAGCAGTACGACGAGGGGTTTGCCAACGGTCAGAATATCTATAACGGCACGGAGCCGGAGTACAAGGAGGCCGTGGAGCTCAGAAGCCAGGCCTTCACGAAGAACAAGCGCCTCCAGGAACTCATCCCTTGGGTGCGCAAGGCGGCCGAGGACAAGGAATACCTGACGGTCGATGCGCTGCAGAACACGCTGAAGACGGCCGATGAGGCCATTGCGCTGCAGCCCAACAACGAGCAGCTGAAGCAATGGCGGGCGATGATCGTCGCGCGTGCGGAGAAGACGAAGGCGGACAACGAAAGAATCGCACAGGGCAGAAAGTATCTCGATGCAGCCGGCAACGCAGAGAGAAGCTACCTGACGAACGAATCCTCCATCCAGGCGCGGCAGCTCCAGTGGGGCGAGAAGCTCGAGGAGCAGCAGCAGCTTTATCTCACCACGGCGATCCAGAACTACCGGGCGAGCCTCCAGTACATCCCCGACGCCTCCGTGGAGAAGAAGATCAAGGAACTCGAGACCACGCTCGGGGGCCGGAAGACGTATCTTGAGAATTACAGGCTGTCCATTACGCTCAAGAACGAGGCGGATGCACTCGTCCAGCAGGCGACGAAAGACCCGGACATCCAGACCGCAGCGCCCCTGTACGACCAGGCCATCGCGAAGTACCGCAAAAGCCTCTCGCTGTACAGGCCCTTCAACGCCGAGTCGATCGAGCGGCAGATCTGGAACCTCGAAACCGGCAAGCACGACCGCTGGGTCCGGAAGTACTGGGCCGACGGGCAGTCCCTGGAAAAGGAGGCCAAGTACGTCGCGGCCCTGGCCGCCTATGACAAGGCCATCGCCTCCTTCCATCCCACGGTGGAGCAAAAGGACCGGATGTGGATCATTGTCCACGCCCAGGAACTGCGCAACCGGATCGCGGGGGCGAAGAACTGGCGGGCAGACGGCGAGGCGAAGCAGAACGCGGGCAAGATCCCCGAGGCAATCGCCAGCTACCGCCAGAGCCTGAAGCTCCTGCCGGACCCGGCCCTGGAGGAGCACGTTCGGATGCTCGAGGGCAAGCAGGCCGAGGCGGGCCAGAAGAAGGCCGCCGCCGACCGACTCTGGCAG
>Ga0208940_1002352_pt1 | contig 17619 bp, 15 predicted proteins | sample AD_JPNNA6_MetaG_FD_184445 | JGI IMG/M metagenome (GOLD analysis project Ga0208940, IMG submission 184445) | Active sludge microbial communities of municipal wastewater-treating anaerobic digesters from Japan - AD_JPNNA6_MetaG (SPAdes) (version 2) | ecosystem: Engineered > Bioreactor > Anaerobic... | reverse complement strand
TGGCTTTTTTTATAACCTCCAGCTGAACGGCACCAACAGGCACTGAAGAAACAAATCCAATAAAAAGCCCAAACGCAAAAAGGAAAAAGATGTGAATTGTATACATGCCATACCCTATTAAAATGGAATCATAATCTATACGATACAAATTATGTATAAAAAGTTGCAAGTATTTTTTAAAATTTTACGAAATACATTTTTGATAAGTATTTTTTGTATATTTATAGTACTTCCCCAACCTTATAAGCAAAATGATTGAGAAAAACATGTCATTTATTTTGTTTCTTCTTTTGTTCCTCTATTTCCTGTGGTGTTAGCTTTTTCCCTTTTAATATAATCTTTCGTATTGATTCTTTAGAAAAGTCATCTTCAAAAACAATGGTTGAACCATGATACACCTTGCAATTGTCAATGATGGGAATGCAGTTTTTTGATGCAAAGCCAATGCTGCCACCTTCCAGTTTTTCATTAAGCGTGTGCGATAGTACCTGTTTATTATCCACCAGTACTGCAATGGATGTGTTGTTTATAGTGATGGTCAGCGTATATGGTTGCCCGTAAGCAAGATGCACATCGCTGGAGGCAAGTGTGGTGATGATGAAGTTGCCCTTAGCCTGCTTTGGCAGTGTTGTATCCTTTATGTCAGACTGTATAATACTAATAGTTGTGATGCAGGAATCATTGCCGGTAAATTGCACAGCATAAAACTGGCGATAATCAGTTGCATTAAAAAAGGTAAGATAGGTAGCAGTGCCCTGCGGTGCATCAAGCGTTAGGGTATGCGTTAACCTGGTAAATACAATAGCACTATTGGTAGATATGATGGCGTTACAATTAATAAGCGGGCTATAATCAAAGTTGAATGCTTTGCTGCGGTTTTCTTTAAGGTAGGATTCTTTGTTATCAGTAACAACCGACCAGTTTCCCGATATTTGCTGCCATATAAAGTCCGAAGCCTGCAATAGCGTGGTGCCAATGCCAATCAGGCACACTGTTAAAACAAGTACGATAGTTTGATATTGTTTCACGGTGACACTATTTTGTTCATATGCTTATTTTAAAAAAAATCATGGATCTACTGAAACTGAATCGATTGTATATACTTCAGAAGAACCTTCATGCAAACTGAGCGAACTGCTACTGGTTTCCTTAATAATAACCGTTCCTTCCCGGAATCCTGAGCCCTCATCGATGCTTGCGATAACAATTCCATATAATGCATTAACCTTTTTTGACTCAGTTTTAGTTTGGTCAGCATAGCCGTTTTCTGTAGTCCATTGCTGGTCATCATTTGCCCATATAATATCATTTATTGGATTACCAGCAGCATTAAACCATGCCAGCTCAGTTGTGTCATCATTAGTACAGCCAATGCCAGCTGTCACTATAAGGCTTGCTATTATTATAGTTATTATACGGTACTGTGTCATGATTTCCTCCAGATTGTATAGTCAGAGTTCATCTTCTTTTTCATTGTTTGTAATTCATCAGGAATTATCTTTGATATTTTTATTATCGCATCATCAATGCCATTTCTGCTCATCTTCTTTGCAATGTCCAACCGCTCTTTTGTCATCCCATGCACTAAACCCTGTTGTTTGCCCTGGGTAATACCCGCTTTTAACCCTTTCTTAATGCCTTCTTCTCTGCCTTGCTGATGTCCTTCAGGATATCCTTCTCTTTTATAATCTTCATTTATTTTTTGCAGTGATGTATATAATATCGTTTGTGCTTCCTGAACGTTTGATAAATGCTCTTCAATCTCTGGTATATCTCTGGTATTGTGTTAATCATACCATGAGTGTGCAAATAATGCATAAACCATGTCAACAATGTCCGCAGTATATACGGCTCTTTATTATAACGATACAGCAGTTCTTCTATTTTGTCAAGTGTTTTGAAAAACTGCTGTTTATCACTGGTTTCCAGTAAAAATACTGTTCATGATGGTGCTACTGCCCATTGCGCATCGCCACGGTACACTAATGGGAAGGTAACCGGCAAGCGCGTGAGCTTATGGTTATAGATAAGCTCACGGTATAGCCCCATCACATAGGTGAGCATCCTAAAAGTCATAAACTTGTCCACTGTTAACGGGAATTTAATCAAAAGGTATATGTCGGTATCGTCAAGCTGAAGCCTGTAAATAATATCGGCCTTATATACCCTGTCGTGGATAGTGTTTTTTGCCATCGATGCCCCGCCACTATATAGTTATGTGCTATCTATTAATACGCTTGCGATAGAAAAAATTAAAAAGTACATGAGAAAAAATGTAAAAAATTATATAAAAAGTTTTATTGCACCATAGCCGTAAGCCCCACATAGTAACTGCGCTGAGGCATTGCATAGCCGCATGTTTGCTGATACTTTTTATCGGTGATATTTTCAGCTTTTGCATGTATGGTTAGCTGAGGGGTCAGAGCATAGTGAGCTGCAATATCAGCCTTAAAGTAACCATCCAGTGTTACATCAACCGTTGAGTATGTAGCACTGTCATAGTAAGCATCTTTTCGTTTACCAATGTACGTGCCGGTTGCACATATCTCAAATTTGGCGATAGTAACTGTTAATGAGCTATACACCTGATGTTTTGGCCTTCGCATCAATGGTTTATCCGTTGTTTCATCCTCAGTTTTAAGATAGGTATATCCGCCCGATAGGGTCAGAGCCTTCAATGGCGTTATTGTTACCGAGCTTTCGTAACCATAGGTTTTAACCCTGTTAATGTTGATATACCTTCCTGGATAGGATGAAGAATCGTAATCGATCATATCCTTGTATTTGTTGTGAAAATAAGTCAGATTAACAGTTGCTATCGATAACAATGGCTGCTCAATGCCAATATCATAACCGGTATTTTCCTCCGGTTTCAGGTCCTTATTTTCAACTACTATACTGCCGCCATCGCCATAAATCTGGTACAGGGATGGCGCTTTGTATCCCTTGCCGTAATTTGCTTTGAGCTTTGTTTTTATTTTTGGTATAACGATGGCGGGTGAAACAGTATAGCTTTGCTGCCAGCCAAAAATTTCATTGTTATCGGCTCTGACCCCTGCAGTTACATACAGTATATTGCCTGCATTGATATGATTTTGCGCAAAAAAGCCGGTGGTACTGTTATCATTGTTTATTGATGTGCCATTTAAATAATCTTTTATGTGCGATAGTTCCTTTTCATAGTTTACTCCCACGGTCAATGTATCAACATTCTTGAGGCTGAAAACCTGCAACCATTCTGCACTGTATAGTGAGCCGGTGTAAGTATTGTCTGCTGGCCAATCCCATGCGCCATCATTATAATCATAGTATTCACGCTGCGTTCGCGAAGCATTCACCGTAACACTTTGTTCCCAGAACGATGCAATGGTATGCTTGATGGTTGTGTAGCCCGAAAGTTCGGTACGCTCTTCATCACTGTTAGGATCATCAGTATACGAAGAGTCATCAACCTCAATAGTTGACTTTTTTACGGTAAATCCAGCATCAATCAATAATGGGGCTACAGGGGTAAATCCAAATTTTCCCGTGGCGTACCGCTGATAAAAGCCATCATCGTCAAAAGGTGCTGCAGCATTTTTTGGCTTTGCTGCTTTTGAATAACCCTGTGCTGATATCTGCCCTGCGGTCAAAGAATAATTCAATGAGCTATCGCCCCCGCTTATATTTGCCGACTGCTGTGTGGTGTAATATGAACCTGCATACATATTAAGTGTTACCGCTGGTTTGCCTTTCCCCTTTTTTGTTACAATGTTGATAATCCCACCGGTTGCATCCGAACCATACAGAGCGCTTTGCGGACCTTTAATAATTTCAATGCGCTCAATAGAGTCGGTTGCAAGGGTAGCAAAGTCAAATGTTCGCTCGATAGTTGATATGTCATTAACCTTTACGCCATCAATCAATACCACCATGTTGCCGGTCTTTGCACCACGGATAAAAACGCTTGCAGTACCACCCAATGTTGATGACTGAACAAGCTGTAGCCCCGGCACCGACTGAAGCACATCCGAAACAAAGCGATACCCTCCCTTTTCAATATCCTTTTGTGTTATTACAGCAACCGAGGCGCTTTCAGCATAGGTGATGTTGCTTTTGTAAGCACTGATGATAACGTCGTCCAATGCAACCTCGCCTGTTTGTGCATTGGTGGAAGGGGCTACTGCCTCAATAATACCCGTCAGATTATCCGGGGTTGAACCGTTGTCCTGTGCATATATGGCAGGAGCTATCGACAAAAAAAATAAAAGTGAAATAAAACAATTGTTGATTTTAAGCATTGAAACCTCCTCACAGTTTAAAAGTGTATGTCTGGAATGAGGAGGAGGGAAACCAATAAGCTAAAAATAAAAAAGCATGCCCGAGGCATGCCACATTAGTTAGGATCAAATTGCTTTGATACTAACTGGTTCCCAATCCTCGGGGAATTCCAGCTAAAGGAGTATCTGGCTTACCCAAAATATAATGGGTTCACAGTTGCGGGTCAGCGTGGGATTTGCACCCACCTTCCTCCTTGTCTACTGATTTTTCAGTAGAATGATTCCCATTGATTAATGTTTACTATAACCTGTCAATACGTTTTTATGCTTACTCTCAATATATTTTGCAGTTGGCTTGTGATAGGGAGTTATGTATTTTATTTGGTTCTGGTGCAAAGGGATGTGCCAAAAAAGGCAGCGATGTTGATATTGCTATCATTGGTGATGGAGCAAAGGTGATGCATGACCCCTTCTATCACATTCTATGACAATTATTTAGCACAATATGAATGTACTGCTGTTTTTGCTCGTTTAAAAATGTAATAATACATTAATGTGTTGACTGGTGAACATTTTTTTATTATCATGCTAAAAGAGCGTCCGCTCATATTGTAAATTTTGTACATTGTTTTCTTGAGAGATAAAGAAAATAACAAAATGGAGGATTGATAGTATGGATAGCATTGAAAGTATAACAACAGAAGGAAGAAAAATAGCCAATAAAATCAGGATAATTGTTGCATGTGTTCTGATAGCGATTATAGCAGGAGCCGCTAAAAATAATCCGCTTATAGTCAATATTAGCTATTTTGTTACTATCACCATTTTTTGTGTTATTTCCATGATAAATTTAAGAATGGCAAAAACGGCATTATACTCAAATGTTTTAAAATATGGAACCGCGCTGTTTGAAGTTTCTATCCCTACTATCTTAAAGGTATCGCATTTAGCTACGGCTAAACCACACATGATGATAAATGAAGGAATAGCATTTCAGGGGTATTTTTTGCTTATTCTGCTGTCGTTGTTTCAAAATGACAGGAAGTTAACGATTGCTACAGGTGCATTCGCAATAATTCAATATATGCTGCTGGTTATTATTGCTATATTTGTTGTTCACGTACCGGTTATTTCTGGCAGTGCACAGTGGGCTCATATTGTCATAGATGATGAAGTAGGTAAGATAGTACTACTTATAGGCTTTACTGCAATGGCGGTAGCAGTACTGCGCAATTTGCAATATTTTGCTTCAGCAGCCTTGAGTAATGAAAAAAATGCCAATGAAAAAGCCCAGCGGTTGCAGAAGATCATCGTTGAGGCGCAGAATACCAATATCTCACTCATCAATGTGGTGAAGGATCAAACGGATATTAGCAGCAGTTTATCACTGGTTGCACAGGATGAAGCAGCAATGAGCGAAGAGCTGTCATCAATCTATGAAGAAGAGACGGCTTCAATTGAATTAATCAATAAAAATGCTATAAAGCAAACCGATGAAACTAAAATCATGGAATCACGCATCAATGAATTCCTTGATATTCAAAAGATGGTTATACAAACCGGCGAGCAGATGCTTGACAACATAGCCAGGATTTCCAATTTTTCAAAGAAGACTGAAACAAGTTTATTGGAAATGTCAGGTATTATGGATATCGTTACGCAAAGCGGCAAGGCAATGAGCTCTTTTATTGATGTTATCCATGACATTACTGATCAGATAAACCTGCTTTCGCTTAATGCCAGCATTGAGGCTGCACGTGCAGGTGACTATGGAAGAGGTTTTGCGGTAGTTGCTGATGAAATTGGCAAGTTAGCCTCTGCAACCAGTGATAACGCAAAGGAAATATCATCTAAATTAGCAATGATTATTAAAGATATCCAGAATAGCATTTCAATTGTTGATGCAACAAAGATAGCGTTGAACAATGTGATTGATAGTATTAGTAAAAGTGAATCAAATGTTAATGATGTTAAAGATGCAATCGGAAAACAGCAGATTGCCATACAGGATATAAAAGAGCAATCATCGTTGCTCAATTCACTATCGCATGAAATTTTAGTGGCAATTGCACAGCAACAAACATCCATGAATGAGAGTGCTTCATCTATACAAAAACTTTCAGAAGTTGCTCAGGTTATTGCCGAAAAGACTTCACAGATGAATGGACTGACCGGGGAAATAAAAAACATTGCACACAGGCTGTCAGAGGTAATTCAACTGTAAACAATACTTGTGCACAGTATTTATGGCAATAGCAGATAGTTATACATTTATTGTCTATGCTTGTTGTACTGTATATGTCCTGGTACGGGGTACACAAAAGGTTTATTGGATATAGGATTGTTATAGACAAGGCACACGCAGTCAAATAATGCTTCTATGGTATGATAGGTAATACACTTTTCAGGTGTGTCATCAAAAATGATAGTGCCTTGTTTTAAACCAATAATCCTGCTACAGTATTCCGATGCAATGTTGATGTCGTGTATTATCGTAATAATGGTGCTACCCCTCTTGTGTAAATTTTTTAAAATGTCCATGATTGCTGTTGTATGACGGATATCAAGATGTGATATTGGTTCATCAAGAAGAATGCATTGAGTGCTTTGTGCTAATGCACGTGCAATATTAACACGCTGCAGTTCACCCGATGAAAGCTGTGTTAACTTTTTGTTTTTAATGGTATTGATGGCACAGTAGGCGATAGCATTATCAATAATAGATATATCTTCATCATTATATCTCCCAAATGATGAATGAGGAAATCTCCCCAGTGCAACAAACGATTCAACAGTGTAAGGTAACAGGTGTTCAATCTCCATTACTGTTGCAACCTGCTGTGCATATTGTTTTTTGGGAATTGCTGTGATATTGTTGCCATTGTAGTAAATGTTGCCAGAGACAGGTGTAAGGATACGTGCCAGACATTTGATCAATGTTGATTTACCTGCACCGTTTGGACCAATAATTCCTATAAAATCACCGTTATTGATAGTAAGGCTGATATTGTTTAAAACAGGTATGGTTGTATAGCTGTAGACTATGTTGATACATTCAAAAAGTTTCATAGGGAATCCTTTTGCTTCAGCAACAGGATCAAAAAAAAGATTCCGCCGCAAAAACCAGTAATAATACCGCAGGGTATTTCATAAGGCATTACTATAGTCCTGCCAATGGTGTCGGCTATAACAAGCATGGTGCCACCTGCAATGGCTGATAGGGGAATGAGCAAAAAGTGTTCGGTTTTCAGTAATCGAACTGCATGGGGGATTATGAGCCCAATAAAGCCGATGATACCTGCAGCAGCAACAGTGATACTGGTAGCAAGTGAAGCAATCCAGAAAAGGATTGAAATCTGCCAGAAACCAATCCCATGGATAGCAGCAAAGCGTGTACCAAACGAGATTATATCTAATTGGCGGTGAAAAAGAAGTGCCGTTACAATAAGAAGAAGTATGCCCCATCCCAATGGTTGCAGATATTCAAATCGTGCCATGGACAGATCGCCGGACAGCCACATCAATGCTTTGTGGATAGCATCGGGTTTAGAAAATGCAAACAAAAGCAGCACCGATGAGGAAAGAACAAACGACATTGAAATTCCGGCAAGGATGATAGCGGTAGTGTTAAACTGTATTTTTTTTGCAATGACATAGATGACAATAGCAGTAAAAAGCCCGCCACAAAATGCAAAAGCAGAAATCCAATTCATAGTAAAGATGATTGCAACCGTTGCGCCCAATGCAGCGCCGCTTGAAACACCAAGCGTGTAAGGCTCAGCTAACGGATTTTTAAGCAATGCCTGGAATATACATCCTGATGTGGCTAATGCCGCGCCAACAATGAATGCCATGCTCACACGCTGAAGCCGCAGCAACAGTATTGCAGCAGTTGTAGCCGACCTGTTGTTAATGACGGAAAAAATGGTAACATCGGTGGGACCCATAGAGAGAGCTATCGCCGCAATAAAACCAGGCAGTAAAAACATTGATGCCCATACTGTTATTTTATTCAGCATTTTCATATTACCATACAGTATATCATGTAGCGGTATAGCCGTTGTCAAGTTTTTAAATGTCGGGCGATAGTTCCTGGCATACAATTAATTTTGAAGATAGGCAATCACTGCGAGCATAAAAATGTTGCAATATACTGCAATGATTGACAGTAGTGCCGGGGAGTATAAAAGTATACTGGCTCATAGGGTATGCGCAGAACAGGAATAATTTTGGTGATTGTTTGTTGCAGATGGTCATTGCAAAGTTCAATGATAATGTCAGCATCAGAAGATAGAAGATACTCCTTTTGTATAATGGGATAAGCACTTTTTGAATAGGTAATTACATTGTTAATACCCATATCACCAAATATATTACTGATATACGAATGGTGCGAAACCGCAATGAGTGGATTAACCGAAATGAGGATAATTGCTTTCGTGCTTTCTGGATGATGATGTGCCTGCCTTTGCTTTTTATAGTAATGCAATTTTTTTACAGCATAGTCTTCTTTATTAAGAATTTTTGCAACGGTCATATAATGAGCACATATATCATCAAATGTTGTTGAAACAGGCAGTATATACAGTGCAGCATTTTTTACATAGTTAAGCTGGTCAATTTTCTGAGTAACAGCATCATCCCGGGAAATAAAAATAGTATCGGGAGCAAGTTCAATAATTTTTTCAATATTGGGATGGGTCATAGTGCCCACAATGGGTAAATTTTTTGAAAGTGGTGGATGGAATGTGGTTACGCCTACCAGCAGATGTTCACATCCCAGGTCAATAATCATTGCTGTGATTGATGGCGACAGGGCAATGATGCGCTGGCTCTGGACATCCTGTCTGTGTGATAGCTGATGTGGTGTAATAGCATGCACTGTTAAAAATAAAATTACAAAAATTATGGAAAGAAACAGTATACATGGCATTATGCTGTGTAACGGTTTCAAACTATTGATAATCGTTCCTCCTTAGAAAATAAAATTATTGTTCCTTTTGGGCGCATCGTAATGAGCTTGTTTAACCATACCGTCATACCGTGCATGACACGGAATATTATTTGCTGTCTTTGTCATTCCGGACCTGTTCCGGAATCAAGATGTGCAACGTTACATCCTGAAACCAGTTCAGGATATGATTCAGGATGACTGTCTTCCCTCGTCATACCGGACGTAACACGGAATGCAAATAATTAAATGAGATCCTTCACTTTGACTTCACTCATCATAGGCGCTATTGCTTTACAATGACAGGATGCATAATTATTCATTACAAGAAAAAAAGAATTATAACAGTATAGCAATGTATTAATGCATGAAAAATGCGTTAGCCCATTCTATGGCTTTGCGATATGATTGCGTAATCTGCTCAGGAAGGAATTGGAGCTGTTTGGAAAGTTTATTTACTATTTCCCAATCGCCTTTTTCATATGCAGTGATGAATTTATAAATACCTGAATAAGGGCTTTCCATATCCATGATTGCATTTTTTATATCGCCGGTTAATGGCAATTGCATTAATATTTCTTTTTTGCTTTTGTCAAAAAACGCATCAACAAGCGAAAACAACCCCATTAAAAAACATTCAGATGTATGTGTGGAAAATTGCGATGATGAAGCTAATAGTTCAGCAAATTTTGCACGTATTAACGACGTAACAATAAGTTCCTGTGGTTTATCCTGCGCTATGCTATGGAGTACAATAAATGAAAGCCAGTTTTTAAATTCACGGATGCCCAGTAATGCCAGTGCATGTTTAATAGAAGCTATCTCACTTGCAAATCCAAAAGCTGCCGAATTGATAAATTTTAAAAGTTTAAAGCTTAGCGATACATCTCGTTTGATGATATCTTCCAATTTACCAAAATCAACATCCTCTTTGTGAATTTGTTGTAAAATTTCCAGATAGTTGAGCTTATAAATGGGAATATCTTTTGATTCAATTATCTCAGGTTTACTGAAGAAAAATCCCTGAAAATACGAATATCCCATGGATAGCGCTTCGTGAAAATCTTCATACGTTTCAATTTTTTCGGCTAAAAGCCTGGTATTAAAACGCGAAACCTCATTAAGTATTTGTAAGCGTTCAAATGTTGTTGTGTTTAAAAAATCAATTTTTATTATATCGGCGTATGGCAGTAATTCTCTGTATTCATCAGAAAGTACAAAATCATCCAGTGCGATTTTATAACCCATGCTCTTCAATTTTTTTGTAATGCTAATGATCTCCGGTGTTATGGAGACTGTTTCAAGGATTTCTACGGTTAAAACTTCCTTTGGGAAAAAAGATGCTATGCTGGTTTTTAACGTTGCTTCGGTAAAATTTATAAAAGCTCTTTTACCGCCTGTCAATGAATCGGTACCAATAACCAGAAAACTATTGATGAGTGTTCTGGATGTTGATGCGTCTGGATCAAGTGAATTGTAAAAATTTTCAAAACCATTACGAAATAATATTTCATATCCATATAACTCTTTGTGCCTGTTAAAAATAGGCTGGCGAGCTACAAAGACAGCATAATTATGTGGTGCTGATTTTTGTTTCATAATAAAAATTTAATTACTCATTATTGTGCAAAAGTATCATATATTCATATAATTGGCAACAATTTTATTATAGTAACTATTGGGTGGCTAACTATATTTTTTGTCAATAAGCAAAAATGGTCATTGCGCCATTTCCTTCTTTAAAAAGTATATAGTATTGATAACCGTGATTTTGCTGCATCATGAGATGAAAACACTATGGGCATCTTTCCCATATTTATAAAGTGTAAAAGGGTATATTGTAGACATTTACTGTATAACAAAACTATGCCTTGTTACCATGATTTTTTAAGGTAAATTCATTGAAAAATGATTATTTACTCATAACACCCTATCTGACGTGATATAACAATCTTTTGAATTTCTGAGGTTCCTTCACCTATTGTCAATAGCTTGTAATCCCTGTAAAAGCGTTCAACATTATATTCTTTCATAAGCCCATATCCGCCATGGATTTGCACTGCTTCATCAACTACATGTCCCATGACTTCCGAACAATATAATTTTGCCATTGCAGCATGTTTTGAAAAAGGCATACCTGCATCTTTTAAACGGCAGGCTTTATAGAGCAAATTTCGCGCTGCCTCAACTTCTGTTGCCATTTTTGCTAATTTAAAGGCTATTGCCTGAAATGTAGAAATTGGCTGCCCAAATTGTTTTCGCTGTTTTGCATATTTCAGCGCCAGTTCATATGCACCCTGTGCACCTCCTAAACCCATTGCTGCAATGGAAAGCCTGCCATTATCCAGGGTAGAAAGCATTTGATGGAATCCTTCACCGCGCTGACCTAACAAATTTTCTTCTGGTACCCGACAGTCGTCAAAAAAGAGTTCTCCGGTATCAGAAGCACGCCACATCATTTTACGCGTCATTTTTACTGCAGTAAATCCGGATGTGCCATTTGGCACAAGGATACACGATAGTTCTTTTTTGCCATCGGTACGTTTACCGGTTATAGCCTGTACCGTACAGACACCTGCCATAGAAGATGTGGAATTGGTGATAAAGATTTTACTTCCATTAATGACCCACTCGCCATTTTCTAAACGGGCATTTGTCTTGCTGGCACTTGCATCAGATCCAGCCCCTGGCTCGGTAAGTCCAAATGAAGCAAGTATCTTTCCGGAACATAATTTTGGCAGCCATTCATGCTTTTGTTTTTCACTGCCAAAATAATAAATTGGTCCAATTCCTAAAGAATTTGCTGCTGCCACTGTTGCTGCCTGTGAACCATCAATACGTGCTATTTCTTCAACCGCTATAACATAGGATAGATAATCCATTCCGGCACCACCATAATTTTGCGAAACTACAATACCAAAAAGCCCCATGGCGCCCATCTTCCTGGTTAATTCTACAGAAAAGGTTTCGGTTTCATCCAGTTCCTGTGCTACAGGAAAAATCTCCCTTTCGGCAAAATCTCTGATATTCTGGCGGAGAAGTTTTTGCTCCTCTGTTAAGCCAAAATCATACATGGCAAACCTCTTTTTTAAAAATCTTTATTTTGTTTTATCAAAAAATGTATGAATGCTAAAATGAAAATCCAATTGGTAATTGCTCCTCCTTTGTGCCTTCAGGCACCCATGAAAGATCAAGTATAGTGTATGTTGGATCAACTTTTTTAAAAATTGGCACTACCCGCATCCCAATTTTTGGTTCACCAACCAACAGATAGCTCATCAATATAGTAACAACACCATCAAATTCAATATTTATAAATTTTATGGGTTTATCAAGAATGTTAAATGCGCCAGAACGTTCGCATACCATAAATGTATGGATACGAGCTGTTTTTTTTGCTAAATCGGTCATATCAAATACTGCCATTGGGCGCAGACAATCAGGACAATAGATTCTAAATGGCATCCATATGCTTCCTTTATATTTGCATTTTGGATTATCACATCTGGAGGATACCAGTTTGCCTTTTGCAAGTGATTCAAAAAATATCGCTTCGCCACCATAGGCGTGTATATATGTCATGTCACGGGGATTGGTTACCCCCATTAACCTCCAGCCTTCATCAGCATTGCGAATTGGTATATTAGGTGTTAATTCATGAAAGTCACCCTTCAATTTATATTGGTTATTTTTTACGTAGACCTGTCCAAACATACTCATTGTATTACCTCCTTATGCATCCTTTTTTAATAAGCTATCAGCATCCATCAAAATTGTTGCTGTCACATGCGAACCTACTCCGGCATGACTTATTGCCATTGCTCGTTTTGCATCCTTTACCTGTAAGTTGGTCCAATCATCAGGTTTGGTGCGTTTGCAACGTTTCCAGTACTTTTCATCGCCATGCATCTCGGCCCATCTGTTCCATAAATGGCATGCAATTTCAAATACCTGCATGATTCCGGTTGCACCAACGGCATGCATGCAGCCTATAAGCCCTCCTGATAAATTTGATGGCAGCCGACCTGGTTTGCCAGTCTTTGGATTAATATGATAGCAATCCCCCGATTCAACATAATCTCTTCCATAACCATATGGTCGTAACCCTATGTCTTCATACGTCTGAATATCGCTTATGGTAAAAGCGTCATGCAATTCTACAACATCAAGGTCTTCCATTGGATTGGTAATGCCGGTCATACGATAGCCATACCATGCTGCCATCCGTGCTGCTAAAAATCCTGTGAAGCCAGGGTATCGTTCGCCGCCGGGGAAACGTTTGCCAAAATCCTTATATTGTTCTTTCGTTTCATTTGGCAATAGCGGTATTTCCATGTCTCGCCGGTCAGCAGGTCGTAAGGTATGCGAACCGGCTGCTACCCATATTCGCAATGGTTTGTTTTTTGATTTTTGTGTAAGTTTTATTGCTGTTTCTTCATCACATATAATTGCACAGGCTGCTCCAACACTCATTAAACATGCATCAAGTGCCCGCAGTGGATAGGCAACCACCGGTGACTTTAATACATCATCAATCGTTATCTTCATTGGTCCCTGTGCATAGGGATTAAATCGTGCATAATTGTGATGTTTTACTGAAATTTCTGCCATTGTTCTTCTGAAAGAATCTTCCTCTTTGCCAAATACCTGCCAGTATTTTTGTGCCATTACCGCATAGTATCCTGTATATATATGTCCTAAAGGTGATTCCCAGTCTTTATCTGCTGCACAGGAGATTAAAAAATTGCCTTCATCGGTAGGAACCTCGTCCATACGTTCCCACCCCATTGCCAGTGTGCAGTCAGAATAACCTGAAGCAACAGCTTTAACAGCTTCCCACAAAGTGGAGCCACCGGTTGCCCCACCGGTTTTTACACCAATATTACCCAGTGGATCAAGCCCTAAGCGGTCATGGATAACCGCTTCGCCTAACAGTTGATCGCCAAAATGGTCAGCAAAATGTCCGTAATAGCAGGTGTGAATATACCCTTTAAGCTCTGCAGGCTCCATATCCAGCATATCTGAAGCCATTGTGAATGCATCAATACAGAGCTCCTCGGTGCGTTTGTCAGGGAATGCCCTGTCAAACTTTGATACACCAGCTGTAACTATATAAACAGGGCGCATAAGCTTTGGAATTTTTGATTGTTGTTGTGTAAATGTAATCATAGGCTAAACCTCTCTCTATTATTTTAATGTATATGCACCATAAAAATATGCATTGTACCTTGCTGATAGCATATAGCTATCCGTAGTCATAGGCCATTATAAACTAAATAGTCCCCACCCAGAGAGCAACCGCAATCATCTTTGAATTATTGGTAATATGTTGCTGCTCAGGTTGAGTTATAAAATGTGCGGCATCGCCTTGATAGAGCACAAACACCTGATTCTGGTAGGTTAATTCAAGCGAACCTTTTAAAACACAAAGCACCTCCTGGCTATTACGTATACCTTTACGAGCAGGAATACTTTTTCCTGGTTCTACCATCAGTATTGCACTGTCTATTGTTCTACGTGATTCGGGTGAAAAAAAACGTAATGTTGCAAATCCAACGTGTGGTATATCTATCTCTGTGAGATCCTTTTTCCGTATGATGGAAATTTTTTTCTGATTTTGAGCCTGCTGAATTACTTCACCAGCATCACAACCAATTGATGAACAAATATTTATAAGCGTATCCACGGATGGAGAATTTACATTATTTTCTATCTGGCTTAAAAAACCTTCAGAGATGCCGGCGCGTGATGCCACTGTCTTTAAGGTCATCTTTTTTTCTTTTCGTTTTATTTTTAACACCGAACCAAGATCCATTATTAGTTTCTCATTAGTAAAGATTCATAAATAAAACAACTATTGCCATTAATAATATTTACTATAAGTAAATATTTATAATATTGTCAATAATAATTTATCAATTTAAAAAAATTGTATTTTTTGGCGATAGTAACCCTTAATCAGTGTATGCTATAGCAAGAATGCACTGCCAATAATAAGTAACTATCGCCCATAGTATTGTGAAGATTTTGTAGAAAGGTAATAGAATTTTGTAATGATGATAGATTTACAATTTTTCATGGAGATTGTGCAATCAGTATGATAGATGAGCATTTCCCCTGGCAAGAAGCTGTCCAGTATCGTCATGAACTTTAAAAAAAAGATGACGGTTTTGATTTACCTGCTTTTTTGAATACAGGGCTATGGTAATATTTCCCGGCGGTGTCATCATGCCTGTGAAGCGACAGGATAATACCTTTAATAAATGTGGATTGCCGTCAGCTTCATGATTGATAATTTCGCGTGCAGTATACGCTAACGTAGCAGTTCCCTGCACAATAATATCAGGCAGTCCTACCATCCTTGCAAATGCAACCGATGTGTGTATTGGAAAATGAATATTAGTACAACCATCATAAACATAAGGACGCAGTCTATCAATATAGACATTTTTTTCCCAGTATGGTGATGAGGTTTCTTCAGGAAAACCGGGAATTGGAATATTGCTGTTTTCGGCAACATTGCCAGTGCACTCAACACCGCGCAACATTCCACCTATGTGTTCAGTAAAGACTGGTTGATTGTTATGGTTGCATGCATCAAATCGTATGGTGATGATAGTGCCGGCACGATGAGGCATTATTGAAGCTATTTTTCCTTTTATGATCAATGTGTCATTGGGGGCTATTGGACGGTGGAATTCAAGATGTTCTGTATAATGCACCTGGGTTTTAATTATCTCAAGAGGAAAATTTTTATTGTTGATGTAATCACAAATTTTTTCTGATATTGGCCATGTGCAGGCAACAGCAAACATTGGGTGGGCAATGATCCCTTCAGTGCTTTCATCATTAAAATAATAAGGATTGTTATCATCAATTGCTGCTGCATAATTCATCATTGCACGAGATGATATCGTTGTTGTGTAATCCTTTAGCGTTGTTCCGACAAAAGATGCATCAAGCTTCATAGTAAAAACCTTCCAATTGAATTAAATGCATTATAATTATTATATTCCTTATTGTAACAATTGCAACATGGGATCAGCTACATGATAAACATTAATTCTTAAATAAATCATTAAAAAAATTTTATTTATCACCATTCCACCACTCCTCAAGTTGAAATGTATGGTTAACATTAACTAATTGTCCAATTTTTGGTATAATTAAATCAATTTTATGTGTTTTAGACAAAGCATAGAGCTGTTTGGGTGGATCATTCCATGGATGTTTTGATAGGATGAACATACCCCAATGAATAGGGAAGAATTTTTTAGCCCTAAGATCTTTGAATGCAGTGACAGAGTCTTCGGGAAACATATGCACTTCTCTCCATTGATTGTTATATTGGCCACATTCTAAAAATGCTATATCAAATGGGCCGTATTTTTTTCCAACAGCTTTAAAATGGATATCATAGCCTGAATCTCCACTAAAATAGACACTGTGATTCTTTGACTTGATTACCCATGAAGCCCATAAAGTTTTGTTTCGGTCAAATAAACCACGTCCTGAAAAGTGTTGAGCAGGTGTTGCTATGAATTGTATACTATCAAATTTTGCAGTTACCCACCAATCTCTTTCCACAATCCTATCGTGAGGTATGCCCCAGCTTTTTAAATGTGATCCTACACCTAAGGGAACAACAAAACGTGCTTTTTTATCAATAAAATATTTTACAGACTTCATGTCCAGATGATCATAGTGATCATGAGATATTAATATATAATCTATTACTGGTAGCTCATTCAGCTTTAATACCGGTGGCTGAAACCGTTTATTCATAATATTTACCGGGAATGATGAGTTGGTAAATACTGGATCTACCAGAACAATTATCCCATCTATATTAAGCATAAAAGAGGAATGACCAAACCAGATTACACGCAAATCTGAATCCTGTTGTAAAAATACTGACAGATCTGGTTTTAGTTCAGGAAGTTTTGTGGTTGGCTTTAGAATTTTTCTGCCTTTAAACATATCAATCATAATTGTAAAGGTGATATTTTTATCCCACATCTCATCAATAGCATCTTGATTACGGTTTACAAACATATTTTTGTTAGCATCATAATGCATGGAATGTTTAAACATGCTAACGTTATCCCTATCTGGGTTTGTTCCCATAGAAGCACATCCTTTGAGCGATATTACGATAATAATGGATATAATTAATAAAATAAGCAGCTTTAAGAAAGGCTTTCTGAAATTTTTCATAGTAATAAATGTAAAATTCTTATCCAATGAGTTATCCTATTTTTTAAACTGTTGTCGTAATTTTCGAGCATGTCCCTGTTTTAGTTGAAATTCATAGCAGTTACCCAAGATTAGTACTTGGAAAATAAAAACCAAAGGAGTAACCACTATGAACTTAAAAAAAGTAAAAAAGCAATGATTAAAGAGTCAAGG
>Ga0208940_1002340_pt1 | contig 17687 bp, 16 predicted proteins | sample AD_JPNNA6_MetaG_FD_184445 | JGI IMG/M metagenome (GOLD analysis project Ga0208940, IMG submission 184445) | Active sludge microbial communities of municipal wastewater-treating anaerobic digesters from Japan - AD_JPNNA6_MetaG (SPAdes) (version 2) | ecosystem: Engineered > Bioreactor > Anaerobic... | reverse complement strand
TCATATTTTTGTTTTGTTCTGTTCAATATGTCGACAAAACAGGCTTTAAAGTACTCCTCCTGCATCATATCACGCCACTCGATACAGCGGCTCATGATGTGGTAGGTGTGCTCGGGCAGTTGTAGGCGCAATTTCCGTGCCATGGGTATTCCTCCGTGTTTTTATTATAATGTACATCCCTACTATACATAACGCCGGAGATGAAAAATATTAAAAAGAAATGGTGTATTTTTTGATACTTTTTGTGATTTTTTTTGAAAAAACACTAAGTATAAGGGGACTAAGTATAAGGGGTCAGAGCATTAATAACCCCCCTTATCCCCCCTTTGAACGAAAGGGGGGAATTGTATGGAGGAGTTCAATCTTTGATTAATTATACATATGCTAAAATCTACATCTCTTCCTTTTTATGAGACGAAACATTATAAATTATTTATATAACCCATAATATCATACAAATAATCAGCAACAAACATCTAACAATGCATATCTTGCATTGTACAGGAAATAATGGGGTCAGAGCATATGTTCTATACATATCACGTTGAAAATTGGATTACACATGAAAAAATGAGAAAGAAATTGGGGACAGAGCCTTAATTCTCTGCGTTCGCAGCAAAAACAGCGATATCTGCAAAAAATATGGGTTCAGAGCATACTATTATGATGAAAATTTTGCTAAGGCTCAAAACGTTCTCCACGCCGGGTATAGGGATGATCACTACTTGTAATACTTCCCAAATTGCAATTTTCGCAATAGTGGAGCAACGATAGCTCCTAAATAGCGAAGCGCTATGTAGTTGAATTTTAAATCTATAAGCTCAATAAGGTTGCCGTCTAAATCCTTCATGAAAACCCACTCATTGGAACCTGTTTTTTGTGGCTCACATAAAAATGTTGCACCCTTTTCTTTTAGCCGTTTATACCATTTTTTTACATTGCCCACATCAAGTGTAATATGAGTAAAGCCAATCTTATTCCAGCAAACTTTATCGGCAGGTATAGCTGGGCTAAACTCAAATATCTCAAGTACTCCCCCGCCTGGAACACGTAAAAATCCTAAACGCAATTTTGTATTTTTTAAACCATAAAGGCTATACAGGGCTTCAACCTGCTTTACATCCATTGTTTCTTCAGCAACCAATGGAAATTTAAACATCTCCCAGTACCATTTTACAGCTTTTTCAAAATTGCTTACGGTTATTCCGACATGGCTTAATGATTTTATCTTCATGATTATTCCTCCTGATGTTGTAAATATATTTTTTTAATCTTTATTTTAGGATATATACCACGTGTCACAAATATCATTATGAATTTATTTCAGGATCTCTGGTAATATAAGGTAAATAGATTCCGGATAAAGCCCGGAATGACAGCTTTAAGCAAGACATCCTGAGCAAGCACGAAGGATATCAGGTAACGTCATGACGCTAAAGCCATTGCAAAAATCATAACTACAGCGTATACCCTCTCTCCCCGTGTTCAAAAATAGTATGGAATTCATATAAATAAACTTCAACAAAAACCTACTATTAACAGCGGCACATTACCCCTGATTGCAACACTTACGATGCTAATTGACCAACTATATTCATGAATGAACCAATTTCTTTACCATATTCAGGTGAACCCTCAATGACCAGTACACGGTTTAATGAAGCTTCCATCATATCCGTTGTTTGCAGTAAGATTCCCAATGCACCATCAATACTATCAAACTTAAATTCAACAAATGGTTTTGAGCGTGTGTATCTACCACGTCCTGATTTTGAATTTCCGGCCTTCATGCGCAAATACGAAGCTATATCAGTACCCGTCACCGACCATGCAAAAGTTCTATCCGGGCTTTTTTGACAAAATTTTGCTATATCCGGGTATCCAGCTTTATTAAGCTGGCTGATACCCAACGGTAACAGATATAACAATAACCTTACCATAAGCTCTCTATCTTCCGGTTTCTTTGGAGGGGTTTTTCTTCCAATAATCTTTAGCGCTAACAGTAAATTTACTGACTTTATCAAAAGTTTTAATTTAGTTAATCCCTTAATAGATGGCACTGCTGGCTTACCTGCAAAGAAGTCATTCATTGCTTTTACGCTTTTAAAGGTAAAAACAATGTCAGGATGTTCATGTATACCATATTTTACATCCAGTACACCATCACTAAATTGCAAAAAAGCACCAATATTACCTGCTTCATCTTTAGCTATAAATTGAACAACACCATTAAGCCCTTTATACTTTGCAGCCATTTTTGGCCGGTATTCCAGAATCACTTTGGTAAGTGGTAATGCAGCTTTTAAAAATATCGTTGAAGCAAACAATTCATTCTGGGTTGCCATAATCACACCTCATCTTCCCAGTCTTCAGTTTGTTCAAAATCCTTACCCATTATCTGACGTACTTTTTCAATAATCTTATTCTGATCAAACCCGTAGTAGTTCTGCAAATCTTCGGGCAGTCCTATTATTGCATACTGATCAGGTATACCCACTGTTTCAAAGGCACATCCCTTTCCGCTTTTCACTATTACCTCAGCTACTGCACTTCCCAGTCCACCTATTATATTATGGTCTTCAAAGGTAACTATACGCCGTGTTTCCATAACAGCTTTTAAAATAGCCTCTTCATCAATTGGCTTTATGGTATGCATATTGATAACGCGTACACTTAATTTATCCTCTTTTTCCAGTATATTGGCAGCATGATACGCATTATACGCTGCAGCACCACACGCAATAATAGTAATATCAGTACCATCTTTAAGCTGTACTGCTTTGCCAATCTGGAAGCCATAATCAGTTTTTTCATATAAAAATGGATCAAATCCTCTATTGATACGTATATACACAGGGCCCTTATGCTCATACGCCGCCATTACCGCATTAGCAGTTTCAATTCCATCTGCAGGAGCTATCACCACCATGTTGGCAAAAGAACGCATTACCGCCAGATCCTCTGTGCAATGATGAGTAGTACCAGCCTGACCAAACGAAGTTCCCGCGTGAGTAGCAATTATCTTGACATTAAGTTTTTGATAGCAAATATCAGTTCGCACCTGCTCTGCTGCCCGCAATGAAGCAAAAACCGCAAACGTTGAAACAAATGGCGTAAGCCCTGCTTTTGCAAGCCCTGCAGCCATGCCAAACATATTTTGTTCGGCAATACCAGCATTAAAAAATCTGTCAGGGAAGGTTGCAGCAAACTGTCCCATCTTGGTGGATTTAGCCAGGTCTGCAGAAAGCCCTACAATCTCCTTATGTTTTTCAGCTAAATCGCATAAAACCTTACCATAAATTTCTGCCGTTGACATATTGGCAGTGTCAACAATAGTATATGTTAATCCATCAGCAGCCATAATAATCCTCCTTACATTATAGTTCGCAGTAGTGTTTGTCTATACATGCTTTGGCAAGCTCAACCTTTTCACTGTCCAACCCGCCATAATGCCACTCGTATTTATCTTCCATAAAATCAACACACTTGCCCTTAATGGTATGAGCAATAATGACAACAGGAGCCTTATCCTCTTTTTGTGCATATTCTATAGCATCAGCCAGTTGATTAAAATCATGCCCATCAACCTCTTTCACTATCCATCCAAATGCTTTCCATTTATCGGCAAACGGTTCAAGGCGCATCACCTCTTCGGTAGGACCATCAATCATCATTCTGTTTCTATCAACAATTGTTATAATATTCGTTACCTTATAATGAGCAGCAGCCATAGCAGCTTCCCATACCGAACCTTCATCACATTCACCATCACCCAGCACACAGTATGTTAACCATGATTTACCCTGAAGTCGCGCACCAATCCCCAACCCAACAGTGATGGGCAGTCCATGACCCAGTGAACCCGTTGAAACATCTACGCCAGGAACCTTGTTGCCATCCAGATGCATTCCTAAAATAGATCCAGTATGATTAAATTCTTTTAACAGCTCTCTGGGAAAGTAACCTTTATCAGCTAATATTGGCGCATACCCAACTCCAGCATGGCCTTTACTTACCACTATTCTGTCGCGGTCATCCCATCCCGGATTCTTTGGATCAATTCGTGCATATTTATAATACAATAAGATCATAATTTCGGTAAAACTTAACGAACCGCCAATATGTCCACCTCCAGCCCAATACACTGTATCAATAGCATCTTTTCGTAACTGACAGGCTTTGGCTGTAAATTGTTGTATTTCCTGCTGTGTTAATGGCATATATCTCCTCCTGTAAAATAATTTCACATGTATGTTTTATGTTCGATAGTTCCTTATACTATTCTGGTTGCCTTCAATACAAAAGCAAGCATAATTAATATTTATCACCATATTTCTTCTTTAAGAGTTTGCACACATCGTCTACGATGTTCCATGTTTTCTGTATATCCTTATCAGATACTGCCGCACAAACAAACCAATTATGATGAGAGGTAAAATACGCACCCCTTGCAGTACATTCAGCACACCACTCCTGATGTAACATATTACTGGGATCATTGGTAATCCTTACAAAGGGCATTGAATATGCACCCGTTATTTTTAATTCATATCCATATGATGCGCAAATCTTTTTCATACCTTCAAAGAGCTTCTTGCCAATTTTATTTAAAAGAACTGGAGCATTGATGCGCCGTAATTCTTTTAATGTGGCAAGAGCTGCTGCCATTGGTGCTGCCTGATACCAGTAACTGCCCGTATAAAACACCTTTGCTGCAACAGTCTTCAATGCATCAACACCAACCAGTGCAGAAATAGGATGCCCATTGGCTATTGCTTTGCAGTAACATGCAAGGTCAGGTTTAAAACCAAAATACTCAGCAGAGCCCCGTATATCAAGTCTAAATCCACATCGTACATCATCAATAATTAAAACTATACCATGCTGTGTGCAAAGCTCACGTATCCTCTGCCAGTATCCGTCAGCCGGAAATTCACTGTCGGCAAAGGTTGGATGATGGTAAGGAGTTGCTATAAAACCAGCTATCGCCCCGGGATTTGCTGCTATTACTTCTTCAAATTGTTTTACATTATTCCAATCAATGGTAATAATATTTGCAACATCTTCTTCTATAACACCATAATGACCATACCCCTGCATCCATGGAGCAACACCATGGTAGCCACCCTTTATCATAACAATTTTTTTTCTTCCTGTAGCTGCCCGAGCAATCATCACTGCTAAATTGGTAACATCACCACCATTCTTTGCAAAGAAAGCCCAATCAGCCATCGCAATGGTGTCAGTAAGATATTCAGCTAAATCTACCATAATTTTACCCGGAGCTGTCATGCAATTACCTTTACTATTTTGCTCCTGAGCAGCTTTCTCTACCTGAGGATGATTGTACCCTAAAACAATGGGTCCATACGCACACATATAATCTATAAATTCATTCCCATCAATATCCCAGAAATGTGAACCTTTGGACCTTTCAGCATAAAAAGGATACATCGTTGGCGGCACAAACGGCGCAGGACTGAAATGTCCCGGAATCCCGCACGGTATAACCTTAAGTGCGCGCTGAAATAGCTTCTGAGACTTTGTGTACGTATATGTTTTGCTTTTTGATTTTGATGAAACGCTATACTTAATTCCCTTTGCTTCTACTTTCATACTATTACCTCACGGTTACAGGTTATGATAAATACAAAGCTACCCTATCAAGCACCGGACTGACTGCATCAAGCCACTCAATATGACCTTTTGTAGCCACAGCACCTGAAGCAATGGCACTGAATGCATCCATCTTTCCATTCAAAAAATCATTGGCAATTTTTATTGAAGTAAACTCCAGTACAGCTAATGGTTGCTGTGCATATCCCTTATGCACCTCAAAGGTATTGCCCTTTTGCTCAATATAGGCAGCAGGCCCTTTGTTGACATTCATCATCACCATGCTACCCTTCACTTTTTTTGCTGCATGTTCGCCAATAGGGTCAAACAATAACAATTCTTTGAGCGCATACAATGCGGTATTCAAAGTCATTACCGTATTTATAGTAACATAATTTTTATCTTTAAGTTTTTGTTCATCAGGTTTTAAGTAATATTCAAGCCGCTCGGTAAGTTTGGGAAATTTTTTGGTTAAAAAACCAAGTTTTGTAATCCCTTTTAACGGAATTGGATTTGCTTTTCCATCAAACATCTTGTTTAAATGAGCAGGTGAAGTAAAAAACAAGATGACGTCAGGTTTTTTTGGCGATAGTTCCCTGACAGTACATTTTCCGTTTTCAAAAATGAGATACACTGAACCTGCTTTCCTTACACTAAACTTTACGATGATATTCCAGTCCTTAATGAGATTCTTTGCAACATCATCATACTGCACCAAATCCTCGATATTTTGCAACACTGCATACAGATGCAATCGTGATTTTATAAATTCATAATCCATAGATAACCTCCAGCCACAAAGTTATGAGTGAGCACTTACTCATATACAATATACAAAGAATCTGTCAACAAAAAAATTTTTTTATTGCTATTCGGGTGAGTCAAAATGGGAAAGTTATCCACCAAAAATATGGGAAATCCAATAACCATTGTCAAAATAAAATGGAATAATTGCCAATCCAAATTGAAAAGCGTTATCCCCTCAACAAAGGATCTGAATAAAATCGCTATTGTTTTTTAATATTGCGACGCATGGAATCGCGCAATATGTTCTCCACCTTTACATTTACCATCTCACCTACACGGAGTCATGGTGAACAAGGTGATACAAATAATTTTTGATTGTATCAATGTTGATATATTCAGGCAGTTCTTTGCATTAGTTAAAGAAACAGCGCATGTTACGGTAGTAGATTGCCTGAGTCACTGGACTGTATCCCCTGAGAGCGAGATCCCTTCTATAGTTTTGTAAAATTTGTTTATCCATGCATTGCCTCCATTAATTACGATTAACGAAGTATAGCATTTTAAATATAAAAGTGAAGTGTAATATTCAGAGGATGGGGGATTCACCGCCTTTCAGACGGTTTTGTTTAACATTTTGCTTATGTGACGTCGCGGTAGCCTTTTGCGCGATGTGGCGTAGCCCGAACGAGCGAATAGCGAGTGAAGCGCATAAGCTTTGTTATGTGTAGTGCCCGATTGGACTACTATCATTTTACAAAAGTACACGATGTACTTTTGACATCTTATCTTAATATTTCAAAAATCTAAAAAATTCTTTTTGTATTTTTCTCATCAACTTCAATGTAAGTTCTAAACAATTGTTTGATTTATTTTATAAGAAGCTAATTAATTTACCCGATTGCTTTTTTTACTGCATTATAATCCCAATAATAATTTCCATTTTCATAATAACACATCGCAACATGAGCTCCTTCATTTTTTATTGAATCTGGGCATTTCGATTTATCTACCGTTGCATAATTATATAGAATAACAAGTTCTAATCCATCACGAATTGCCTTTTCGCATTCAAATTCAATATAACTACGATAATCAACATATATTCCCCGTGCACAACTATTAGTGTAGCTATTATAACTATCGCAATATGAGCAACTGCCACTTCTAACTGATTTAGTATTTGACCCTACTATAAGAACAAAGGTTTTAGAAGCATCAAGTCTAATCCGTATAGAAGCTTTTATTGAACAATTCAAGCTTTGATCCCTTGCCTGAGTCAAATCATGTGCATCTGAAAAAGATAGATTCCAATAATTACTATCATTCCATTTATATAGTTGCTCAATAGCATCTTTGTCACCAGTCCAATCTGCGGCAATATAGGTTTTAGTTCTGTAAGCCATTTTACTTTACTCCTTTATTTTATAAAAGTTAATCTTATCTTTCATTGATTCATGAATAATAATTGATACTTTAGAAGGGTAAGTAAATTTTATCTTACTTACTTTAAAAGACCAAATTATTAAATCCAATATTTCTTGTTCTGTTATTGTAGTATATTCTTTGAATCTAGTAATTCCAGAACCAAGTAATGGAATTGATACAGAACGCCCAGCATATACAATATCAATTTCGTTCCAAAAGTTTAAAAGAAAGCTAATAAAATCATGCATATAAAGATATGCTCTGTTTTCGTCATCAAATTTGGACAAAGCGGTTAATAAGTAATCATCATATTGAAAAATTGTTCCTAATCTATATTTTTTTTTCTTTCCATTAATCCTACCCTTATTGTTTCCAATAACTTTACTTTCTAAATGAAGGTTAGTATTGATGAGATTGTCGAATTTTTTAATGTCTTTTATTTTATTCTTTAAAAAAATGCCATTCAACGTATTTTCTGCAATAATCTTATTGTCAACTTGACTATCAAAATATTCATTAAAAGCTATAACTTTAAATTCTTTTTCAGTAAAAATATCACCAATTTTAACATCAATCGTGGAATTATTGATTTTCAACGAGACACTTTTTGATAAATTAGCACAAAGCCACATAACAAGGTAAATTATGGCAAGAAATAATATAATCGATAAAATTATTATCACTTTTACTTTTAAACCATCAGGTAAATCAATTGCTATAAAGAAAAATGAACAAATAATACTTATCAAAGATAAAACACTTAAGTAATCCTTTAGCAATTGTTTATCTAAAAAGTTAACTTTCAACTTCATTTAATTCTTCCACCATAAATAATCAACATACTATTTTCTTGTGAATCAGTTCTTTAACAGTTATCGTACTGTTTTGAATAGTATTCAAATATTTCTTTGTCAAGCAACACCCACTATGTCAAGCAGCGGGTATTATTTTTTTATCATCACAATATAATATTTCATCTTTCCAGATTTTATACATAATCTTTACCCATTTATTTGATAAAGATCTTATAGCAACAGAATGAGTTTTCCCTTTTTTCCTTTGCATGTCATAGTACTCACGTGCCCATTGTGAAAATTGTAAACTGGAAAAGGCAAATTGGTATAAAACAGCTCTCGCTGATTTATTACAGGCTTTTCGCATTATTACTTTATGATATATCCCACTCTGGTAGTTTTTTGGAGCAGTACCAAATAAGCACTGAACACTGTTGTAATTATCAAACCTATGTTTATTATCGCCAAATAAAGCTAACAATTTGCACGATAGTATAATGCCAGCGCCAGGGAGTGATTGAAAATATTTTCCTAATTGGTGACTATCAACTATTGCATTCATCTGTTTTTCGATGTGGTGTAATGTATCATTGAGGGTCTGAATTATTGTGCATAAACACCGAGCTTCCATTTGATAAGCCCATTCAACATCTGGAGAACTATGCTGCTGGTATGTTTTGATTTTTTCGATAATTCTTTCACTATAGACTGCTTTACCATATTTATTGTTGCGTAAGAAAGTTCTTATTTCATCTGCTGATGCTGCTTTGAGATCAGAACAGGTGGGGTATTGTATGATCATTTTCAGGTGAACTGTACAGGCAAAATCAACAAAAAGTGACTCCTGAAGCGGATAATACTGTCTTATTGCAAAATGAAGCTTATTAAGATGCCGCGCATGATCCTGCGATAATTTCAAATTGTCTTTTTCATCAACTACTCTTATCTTATGATCAAGAGATGAATTGTCAATACCAATGAAATGTTGCATGATGCTCACCTCCTTTGTATTGATAGTTCTTCTGCTGCAGCCTTATATTGGTGTATGCTACCCACTATAAGCAGTCAGAAGATTGGGGGGAGCGGTAGTGTCTTTAGTCTTATATAAGACGGGATGCCGTTAGCCCCCCACTACTAATTTACTTCTAAAATCTTTCTAATACCAGTATACCATATAACGGATGCTGAGCTTGGAGGTTAAGATAAATTATTTAACTTCTTGAATATCAATTAACTCAATAGTGTTTCTTTTTTTTATTCCTTTAATTATTACTATGGAATCCCACATTGGTTTGACTATGTCATTCATCATTCCTTCAGGTACTTTTACCTTGTGAGATTTATTATTTTCATCTATAATTTTTATAACTCCACTTTCACCATGAGTAGCATCAGCAAACTTTAGACTTCCTTTTATTTTAACCTTTTGAGTATCTTTATCGTCAGTATAATCTGGAGTAGGTAATTCATTCCGTGGTTTTGTAATTTCAGAATATTTTTCTTTACCATTTCTTATTGCTGTAAAACCAACTTGTTTAATATTCTCCCCATCTGGAGCAATTGTTTTAGCTAATGAAATAAAATTTCTATAATATGCATTATCGTTAATTTTATCTTTTAGCTCATTTATTTTATTTGTATTAACTAATGAAATTAAATCCATAAATTCATCAACAATCTGGCTTGTGTCTTCAAAACCTGGCAATGATTTTTGCTCATTAGGAACGCCAACTTTTAAGGTTATAGAAAAACTAGCAGCCCTTGGTACCGAAACGAATATTTCATAATTATCTTTCAAGTCTTTGTTGATTCTACCTTTCTCCCTAAAGGGTTTTTTCCTTTTCCTTTCTACAATACGATAAATCATTTTTGATGCATTATCAACACGTTTTAAAAATTCATCAGATTGAACAAGTCCAAAACCAACACTATTACCAGTTAAATTCATTTGCATTTCATCTTCTTCTAGTGATATTCCCCTAAGTTTAAGATGCCTTTTTAAATTCGTTTGTTCATATAAATCTCTTAATTCATTTGCAATTTCATCTGGTGGGTTATTCGCAAGAGCTTTTGCAATCAGTTGTTCAGCTTTTCTTGGTTGCTCACAATCCAATGCTAATGTAGCGGCACTACGAAGTAAAACAGAATAAGTTGGTTCAATTATTTCGGTACTTTCAATCGCATTAATTGCAAGTAGTTCATTTTCTAAAGCTTTTTTAAAATATTGAGATGCATTATCTGTATTACCCTTCATTTTTTCGATGAATGCCAATTCAGTATATTCCATCGATTTATTATGATAATCTTTAACGGAGATCATTTCTTTCTAACCTCTGCTAAAGGATTGCCAAATTCAACAATAATAACATAAGCGGGTAAGATTCCATCTGAAGGATTTGTTTGAATTAATTTCTTTTTAACTCTTGTATTAATTTGAGTATCAGTCATATTTCTTATTCCAGAGATTTCAAGTCGAGCTTTGTTTTGAAATGGATTTGCTTCATCATCGCCAAGCCAGTAATCAAAACCTGTCCCTTTTCGCGATCTTTCAATTACATTATAACCAATTTCCTTTTTCGCAAGTAGAACCGCAACTCCAACAGCTCCATGTTCTGTTGTTACTTCAGGATCATTCCAGCATCGTAACATCTGTGATGTTATTCTTGGCCATAATAATTTATATGAGTTTTTGTAATCGCCTCTTATTCGAATTTTATCGCCATGTTTGTGGCCTTCAGATTCAAAGCATATACCACCTGCTTCAGCAAGAACAGATCCAAAAGCTGGTGTTATAGCTGGAAGTCCTGATGAAAGTTCATTTAAATCGATCATAAATAATTATCCACAAATACATAATCTATTAAGTATTTCAGAAAAATCAATTACTATTCTATAATCTATAAGAGAGTCCAGGACGGCTGAGCCAAAGTTTTAACGCGCTTATTGCATATAACGGTCGAGTGTATGTGCCGTAAGGGATTGCGGGGCAGTATCCTGTCCACCGACACGAAATTTCGAGCGGGCTACAATGTTTGAATACCCACTGAAACCCTTATGGCATATACACTTTGTTAGCTGCTGCCCTTCTGTCCATTCGAATCATTTTCTATTCATAATTGTCATGTAAAACTTATTGAAGCTTCAAAAACTTCCTCCCAAAATTTCTTGTTGGTAATTTCCATTGGAGCATCAAAGTTTTCGTCATACGATTCGTAAAAGTCATTTTTTAAAGTCTTATCAAGGAATTTTGAAACATCGTCTAACGCTTCTTTGATTTTTTTCATTTCCTTTGTTGTTTCCCATTTTACATTTAATTCCTCGTCAATAAAATCGTTCGCTAACGCTTCATCAATTTCATCTTTATTGCCTTCCCATTTTATCGTTACTTCTTTTCCAGAGTATGATTTGAAAATTATCCCGTTTATAATTGAGTCGTTCTGTGCTAATCTTTTCTTGACTATGTTACAGAGTTCCTCAAATTCCTGAAACTGTGTTGAAGGATTTTTCTTTTTAATAATCTCAGCTACTTCTTTTTTATCCTTTGCTTTTTTCAAGTCATCAATCAAGCTTTCAAGTTCCGCTTTTTCTTCAATTAGACTATTAACAGTATTTTCCAAGTCTGTTTTCTCTTTAAGCAATTCATTGAAAGCGTTCCTGTCCATAGGAACTTCAAACGGTGTAGATGAAAGGTGTTTTTTTACTCTAAGCAAAAACTCTTTCTTCTTTACAGTCCATCTATCACTTTTTATTAATGTCGTTGGAATTTCTAATTTCTCTTGAACTATATCTCTTATCCTATCTAAGCTATTTTCGTCTAAGAGTTTTTCAATTTGTTTTGGCTCTTGAAGTACACCAACTGTCTTGTAATTTATTGGCTCAATAATTAAAGGAAAGACTGTTGCACTTGTTACCCAAGCTGCGCCCATCTCATTTAAGCAAACTTCACTCTCCTTATAATTTGGAGTTATGATTAAGAAATTAATCTTAGCACTCAACAAACTGTCATTGATTGAATCTCTCCAGTCTGCACCTGATTTTATTTTTGTTCCGTCTGTGGAAACACAAAATATTTTGTCAATAGGAACACTTAATGCTCCATGAAGAATGATATCAACAAAAGCATCAATGATTTCCTTGTCCTTCGTTGCATGGCTGATGAAAATAGTTTTACCTTCTTCAGTTTTTACTGTTTCTGTTTTTGCTACTTTCTTTATTCGTTTCATTGTTTCGCCTGATTCAATTTTTTTTAATAGAACTTTAAAGATGGGATACTGTTGGTCAAAATAATGCATTAGAACATATCCATTCCCTGATCTTGGCAAGTCAACAAATTTCTGATAAAGAGAATTTGAACTATCGAAATACTGCTCAAATAAGTCTTCTGATTCAGTTCTCCATTCTTGGTACTCGTCTATAACTGTGTAAGAGTTGATATGATTTTCCTTCCCTCGTTTTCTGAGTTTTGCTGCTTGAATGCCTTCAGCCAAAGATTTTAATTTTTCAATATTGTCTGTCATTATTTGTCCGTTTTCGTTTATTTGCTCAATATTACACTGTCGCACATAGGGTTGCATATAACTTGTTTATAAACGAAACGTATTCGTATATACCTCTAATTTTGGGATTACCGACGAACCTGTTTTGTCTATCCCTATTTTGCCTGAGATGGCAGGATTTCTGTATTTGCCAATTCATTTCAATCAACACCCTCCTTCTTTGAGTTTGATGCTATCCAGTGGACTTTTTATTTTGCCCGGGCTTTGTGTGCTCACATGAGTATATATTTCCGTAGTCTTATTGTCTTTATAATCCAATAATTCCTGAATGTATCTTAAATCGGTCCCGCTTCCCTTTCTTCCTTTAGGGCTTATGATATGTATCAGCATCCTTTTGCTATCAATATCTTCAGTTTTTAATCTTACTACTTTACCAGCTCGCAATCCTGCATAATACACAGGCATCAGTATTGCCTTGTGTTTAATATTATCAACTGATGAGAAAATGTTGGCAGCTTCTTCCTTGCTTAATATTATAAAAAATTCGTTCTTATCTTTTTGAATTTTAATCATTTTTCAGTATATCATGATTATATAAAAATTATCAAAAAGTCAGGATTTTATCCTGCTGAAGCGTAAATTTTTCAACTGTTGAATTTTTTACCCCTAACAATCTTTTAAGTCAAGTATATTTTCTTTGTTTAGTATTTTTCAATATTTATGTCACCAATGTCTTTATTCCCATTGAAACTTTATGGAAACCTCTTATCCAATACATACACCTTTCACTCCGAAGTATCCCAGCAGGCCGCTTTTTTCATATCACTTACTCTGTTTCTTTACTTGATATTAATATCGCTCAAAATAACTATTCAAACTTTCAATCAGGTTTGTCTAATATGATATTCTGCATCTATTACAGCTTTTAATGACTACATTGTGCTGTTGTACAGCTCTTTATTGCCTGCTACTATATATTTAAATTCAAGGTCTGTCCATAAATGTTTCACAATGCTTCGTCATCCCGTTATAGTACAAACAAATCTATGGAGTATTATTCCCGGCATCATTCTGACATGCTTTGCTTTTTCTCCACGGTCATCATTGTTGTAATTTTATCAAAACTGCTTACGTCTATTGTACGTATGATTTACCCAATAATCCGTGCACCATTATCTGCTGGTAATCATCCTCAAGGTCAATGAATATCCTGACTTTTTTCTAAAAAATCCCCACCCTCAACGACATACCTAATCAATAATATTAATGAGCGGATCATACTTTTTTTCTTGTAAATCAAACTTCATGGATTGTCTTTTTCCCTGCTCGTCAATGGAGTGTGCTTCAAACACATCGCTTAGTGCAGTACCTTTTTTTAACTCAATATAGCCATAGTCAATAAGTTGCTGTAAAAATGTCCTTATTATCCCAAACGACATTTTTTGAATATTAATATCGCCATGATGCTCATGATCGTACAATCCCAGATTCACATCTGCAATGGCATACTTTCCCAGCACCGCATCGACATTGATGCCTGTCTCAACGCCATACATCTGCCAGAAACAAACCTTTGTAAAAAATTCCAGCGTACCGGCAACCTCACCGCTTAACGGGTAGGCTAATGTGCGCAAATCAAGCAAATCTTCATGAACTATCGCCGAAAATAGCGGTTGTGCTACATATTTTTTAACCCTGCCCATCTCCCTCCAGAAACTTGCCTTGGCAAAATCAAATCCCTGCAACACCGCTCCTGCCAATCCTAACACAAAATGCAAGCCAAAATACTGTGGTATAACATCTGCATCTAAAAATACTATGATGGTATCCTGCAAAACAGGTTTGTAGTGAGTAATGATATGGTATAGCGCTCGCCGCATATCAGCACCCTTTCCCTTTTCATTACCCATATCAGGTACCTGTACCGTATTGCACACAATAATAGCGGTTTTATCCGAAGCCTGTTTTGCTTTCAGCTCGGTGCTTTCTTCTTTATGCTCATCAACGCGCCGGTGCGATAAAAATATTGCATCAACACATTTCAGTTTATCAATAAGGGAAATTTTTTGATAAATAAGCTCTGCTTCACGCTCACCAAAAGTTGAAAAGATAACAAAGATTTTTTTGCCCCGTTTGTCAGCCACAAGCTCATCATCATTAAAGGTTGCAGCTTCAATTTGATGTATTGTCATAATCACCTGAAAAAATAGCAGTAATTTATAAATTTCTTAAATATTTGTAACCAATGCTATACTTTTTTCACTATATTATTAGTATGAGCGATAGCACAAGTAAAATTTAAGTTGAAGAGGTTATTTATGAAATCAACGAAAAGAATATATACAATACATTGCAAACAACCGTTAACCGATGAACAGATTTTACATCTGAAAAGTTTTTTAGGCATAGATGAAATTCATTATGCCAAATCAAGACTTACAATCAAATACGATTTGCAATTTATTGATCGACGAAGCATTATGAAACATCTGAAACAGCTGCATATAACATTCAGATATTTTATAGTTCATCGAATAGCGAATGCCGTTGAAATGTTCTCAGAAAAAAATGTCATTAAAAACCACCGGTTGATGACCTATAACAATTACTAAGCTGAATTTCATTGAAGGAGAAACAAAAATGTAAGGGATTGCCAGCATACATGCGTAATCCTGTATTGAGTAACACAACAAGTTTACGTTGCCTTCTATTACATTATCCCGCTACGTTGATAATCATTAAATAATTTAGTGCATAAAACTTTTCCGAAAATAAGATTCTGAGTCATGCCAATGGAGTCAAGCAATTGAAGAACCTCTTCCACACTGTCATTCTGAGGCACGCAAACCCGAAGAATCTCTGTTTTTAACGACATATCATGAAGAGATTCTTTGCTTTAACCAAACTCATCACCGGTACTATCGTTGAGAATAACTATCGGCTACACATTATTTCATTCCGTGGTTGGTGAATGTGCAGCACCATGGCTGCCATCAAGCCAGCCAATGGTATAGATGGTATCAATAAATATCACAGTCCATTTTCACAACAATCTATTTTTTGCTATCTCACAATGGTTTTTTGTTACTTTTTCTATCAATATAATTACCATATATGATATTTTTATTGACATTTAAAGTACTACATTATTAATTATTTATATTTTTAAAATATAAATTAATATTAGTTACCAGGAGGAGCTATGATGTCTAAAAAGATTCTTATTATTCCCTTATGTTTACTATTTACTTTATCATCATGTGTTACAGGTTTTAAAGTGACCGGTGATAAAAGTAATATTAAAGGACCAACATTAGCCGTAATTGCCGGATTAAAAAATGAAGAAAGCTTTTTATTTGCACAACATTTAACAGAAGAACTTCAAAAAACCAGTAACTTTAAAGTTTTATCTCAGGAACAGATAAAAAGCAAACTAGATATATATCCTGACAACATCAAAGGTCCTTATGCTAAATTTTCAATAGAAAATATAGTAGAAGAATACAATAATACTGATTTAAATAAAATCAAAGATATCCAGAATAAACTTGGCGTGGATAATCTATTGGTGGTATGGGCACCAATCAATCTCCATGAAGAAAGTAATAATTCTTTAGGAACAACATATGAAATTCACTCGATAAACCAATTGTTTGCTTTTCCTGGATGTCAGGAGATTGGCAGAGGTACGTTTAAAGCATACTATGCTACCGGCTTTGTGATTGGAGTAAAAGTTAAACGTAATTTGAATGACGGAATTAAACAATCATGTGAATGGCTGGCAAAAAATATTGCAAAAAAAATAAATATGCTAAAACAAAATTAAAAAATATAACTCCATGGTATGGGTAGCACTTTTATATACTATGGAGTTTTTTTACTATTGTATTATTTCAACATCTACAAAAACTTTTTATGTATTTATTCAACAATAACAATCCTGAAAAGTATATCTATCGTTATTGAATAAGCATAATGTCATTTGACATTTTAAATGAAAACCCAAAAAAATCTACATTCTATATCCTATTACAAGATTTATAGCCTTATTGATAAGCTCCATTTCAGCATGTTCGCTATCAGCAAAATGATATTCATTGATATATTCTAATACCAGAATTGAATCACTTTCATTATAGCCAATCATTGCTCCCCACTTATAATAATTTTCCCATCGTTTTTTTTCATTATCACCAGTGGCTATATTATATTTTATTTTTTTATATTCTTTCCCAATATAGCCAAACGGAGCAATATAAAATCCATCATAGGTTAAATTAAAACAATATCCCAATGAAAGCAATAGTGATTGTATATCAAAATGCTTTAACACAGCATCGTCGCCATAATATATTCGCTGATTATCAGGTATTAATATTTCATTTGATGTATATTTTGCTATATAGGGCGATATATGCACTATGAACGACCCTGCACTTTTTGACTGACGCTCTGTTTGCTTAAAGGTAGCATTATATGAAAATTTATCTGACAATATCCAGTACAGGTTAGCTCCATAGTGTTGTGATGACATATCGGGTTCGGAATAGTAATCAAACTTTTCTTCGTCGCTGTCACTGCCAATCTCATAAAGATCATAGAGGTCATA
>Ga0208940_1002332_pt1 | contig 17758 bp, 15 predicted proteins | sample AD_JPNNA6_MetaG_FD_184445 | JGI IMG/M metagenome (GOLD analysis project Ga0208940, IMG submission 184445) | Active sludge microbial communities of municipal wastewater-treating anaerobic digesters from Japan - AD_JPNNA6_MetaG (SPAdes) (version 2) | ecosystem: Engineered > Bioreactor > Anaerobic... | reverse complement strand
ACAAGCTGGCTGTCTTTAAGGGCCAGCCGAGAATGAAACTTTCTGACAATGTGACCAAGACCACTCTGCCTGGCCGAAAACAGGTGGCCCGATTCAGCGATGAAGAGGGATGCTTTGTCGCTGATGCTATTCATCTCGTCGAAGAAGATTTACCGCCAGAGATGTTTCACCCTTTTGAGCCAGAAAAATTCCTCAGCCTGAGCCGGTATCGAGATGAAGAGCTCCTGAGCAAAGTCATGGAAAAAGGGCAGAAGCTTACGGTTGAAAACAAGGTGAAGAGGATAGCTGCTTACAGTCGAGAGCGACTCTCACATCTTCCACCGGAGCATAAAAGATTTGAATATCCGCATATTTACAAAGTTGGCCTGAGTCCGAAACTCCTGGCCAGACGTAATAGTTTAATCCGCCGCTACCGGCAGAATTTTGAAGAAAGTTGAAAGGAGGCTGAGATGAAAGCCCTGATTGTGGTCGATCTTCAAAATGATTTTATTCCGGGCGGAAGCCTGGCTGTCCCCGGCGGTCATGAAATTATTCCTATTATTAACCGCCTGGAGGAGAAATTCCCACTGGTCGTAGCGACCCAGGACTGGCATCCAGCCCATCATTTGAGTTTTGCTTCCAACCATCCCGGGAAAAAAGTGTATGAGACGGTTATCATTGATGGACTGGAGCAGATTCTCTGGCCGGACCACTGCCTCCAGGGAAAAGAAGGAGCCAGACTCGTTTCTGGTTTTGACGATCGGCCGGTCGAGGCTATTTTTAGAAAAGGGACCGACCCTCGAATTGATAGCTACTCCGGTTTTTTCGACAATGGCCGGAAAAAATCCACCGGGCTGGGTGATTATCTGCGGGGACGCGCAGTGCGACAGGTTTATCTTTGCGGGCTGGCCGCTGAATTCTGCGTTCTTTATACGGCGCTTGACGCCCTTGAGCTTGGCTTTGAGACCTACTATATCGAGGATGCTACGCGTGCCCTGAGCGAGGAAGGCTTTAACCAGGCGAAAGAGCTGGTGGCTGGGCGCGGTGGGAAATTGGTGACTTCAGACCGGGTTGGCTAACCACACCAGCAGCCGGCAAGATTAATTAAAGAATCTGAATATTCCAGACGCACTTTTAGATAAATAAATCGGCACTGCTTTTAAACCTAATAGACGATATTAGCCTCTCTATGAAATCAATGATGTTATTTTCTGGCAATAAAAAAACACTGAATGGAGATTTAAATATGTCTGCCCGGTTTTCTGCTGCCCTTTCTGGCCTTCTCGGGCCCTGGCCGGTAGCGGCCTTGTGCTGCTTTTTCTGGCTTCAGATCCGAAAGTAAAAGACGTCTCTGCTCTTTTTTCTCTTCAAAGCTCCGCGGGATATAGACATACTTCCCTGTCTCCGGATCTTTTCCGGTGTAATACATGCAGGTCGAGCGGGTCATGGGAGTCGGGGTGAAAATTTGAACCCCTTCGACCGGCCTTTCCCCTTGAGCTTCGAGCTTCTGAACGTATTGAGCCAGTTCTCTGGCTTCTTTTAACGTTGTCCCCGGATGGGCAACCATAAAATAGTACTTGAGGTGCTGCTTTTTATCGCCGCTTAACTTTTGAAAAAGGCGTCTGAACTCATCGAGCGGTACCGAGCTTTTGTTCATCAAACAAAGAACTGCAGGTGAGACATGCTCTGGTGCAATTTTGAGCAAACCTGAAACATGGTGACTGACCAGCTCCTCCAAATACTCCGGGCTACTCAAAGCCAGGTCATAGCGGATGCCGCTCCGCACAAAGACTTTTTTGATTCCGGGAATGGCTCTTGCCCGGCGCATCAGATTTATAAGCCGGCGGTGTGAGCGGTCAAGTTTCGGGCAGGTCAGGCAGAAACCGCGCTCACAATCATGGCAATCCATTCCGTACATATTGGCCGTCGGCCCGCCCAGGTCATCTATATAGCCTTTAAAGTCAGGATGGCTAGCAAGACGCCTGATTTCCTCGAGTATTGATTCTTCCGAGCGGGAGACAATCCGGTCTCCCTGGTGAAGCGACAGTGAGCAAAAAGAGCAACGGCCCAGACAGCCTCGATGTGTTACCACTGAAAATTTTGCCATCTGAAGCTCATGATAATCGGCCGGAATGAAGCGGCTAAAAGCCAGGCTGTAAATCCAGTCAAGAATCTCAGGAGTATAGGTAGCAGCCCGGTACTGCAGGACATAGCGGTTGGCATGCTTTTGGGCCAGGCTTTTGTAGTTGGCCAGAGCCTTCTGGGCTTCCAGAAATTTATCTGGATCAGAAGCTACCTCTTCATAAGAGGGGATCTCCTCAAAATCAGGCGGTAGGTCATGACCGATGATAGCCGTTCCGGGGATGCCATTAAGAGTGCGGCCTTCAGTCAGGCGCCTGGCCACTTCAATTACCTGAAGTTCACCCGGGCCATAAACCAGAAGATCCGCCCGCGAATCGAGAAGAATAGAGCGACGCACTCTGTTTTCCCAGTAATCATAATGGGCGAGACGGCGAAGTGAGGCCTCAATACCACCTATTACTATCGGGATATCGTGGAATGTCTCTCTCAGCCGATTGCTGTAGACAATGACCGCCCGATCAGGTTTGCCCGATAAGTAACGAGCACGTGCATCTTTTTCCCGGCGACGAAGAAGTGGACTGTAGTTGGCGAGACAGCTATCAATGGAGCCGGAAGTTACTCCGAAAAAAAGCCGCGGCCGTCCCAGGCGTTTAAAATCTTCAGTTGTTGTCCAGTCGGGGCGGGCAATGACACCGACTTTATAACCCTGAGCATCAAGCACCCGGGCAATCACGCCAACCGGCGACAGGGGGTGATCAGCATAGGGATCGCCGCTGACCAGAATGATATCAAAATCTTTTCCTTCCAGGGCGATCATCGCTTGCGCTGACCTCGAGCTTTACTTTGTCCCTTCAGCTGGATCACCGTTAAAGGGACTGGCTTTTATTTCTTCAGGCGTCAGTTTGTCGGTCACCAGCCATTTGTACCATTTCAGAACCGACTCAACCAGGATAATCACGGCCAGAATAATGATGGCGATGGATAAAATGACCAGCAGAATATTTCCCTGTGGCAGGTAGTTATTGACAATATTCAGATAAGCAGCATAAAGGGTCGTCGCACTTATAAACAAAAAGGGAACCAGAGTAATCCACAGATACCGGGCCTGGCCCTTTTTAATAATGACCGTCGTTCCCAGGGCCAGGGCAATCGCTCCCAGGAGTTGGTTAGAGGTGCCAAAAAGAGGCCAGATGGTTGAGATGTTGCCGCCATAGACGAGATAGCCCCAGCAGAAGGAAATCAGAAAGCTGGTGAAGATAACACCGGGCCACCAGTTGGTATTCTTAAGCGGCTTATAAATCAAGCCGCCAGCTTCCTGGAGCAAATAACGGCCAACCCGCGTGCCGGCGTCAATTGTGGTCAGAATAAACAACGCCTCAAAAAGGACTACGAAATGATAGATATAAGCACCGAGCTTGGCCAGGAAAGGAATTTTAGAAAAGATAAAGGTCATGCCGACTCCCAGGGTAACGGCTCCGCCCGGCCGCCCGGCCACATTTTCTCCGACCAGCTTTGATAGCTCGGGCAGGTCAACAACTTTCATGCCCAATTTTTCAAAGACCTCGGGCGGGACATTGATGGCAAAATAATCAGCTGGAATAAGGCTGGTGGCAGCAATCAAAGCCATCAGAGCGACAAAGCCTTCGGCCAGCATGGCACCGTAGGCAATCGGCAGGATATCCTTCTCGTTTTTAATCATCTTGGGCGTGGTGCCAGAGGAGATTAAAGCGTGAAAGCCGGAGAGAGCTCCACAGGCAATAGTGATAAATAAGAATGGCCAGACCTTACCGGGAATAATCGGCCCGCCTCCATGGACGTACGGGGTAAAGGCTGGCATTTTAATAGCCGGATTAACAATGATCACACCTATGGCCAGAAGGAAGATGACCCCGAGTTTCATGTAAGTGCTGAGATAATCACGAGGAACAAGCAGCAGCCAGACGGGTAAAACTGCGGCTAAAAATCCATAGGAAGCCAGAATAACAGTCATCTGTTTGGCATCAAACATTAAAAACCGGCCAAGGGCAGTTCTGGCAATAAAGGGCCCGGCGGCCACGGCGATTATCAACAGGCTAACTCCGATAATGGTAGCACCGGCGATATCATTAGGTCTGATCCACTTCATATAAATCGCCATCAAAAAGGCAATCGGAATGGTGATGCCAACGGTAAAAGTCGCCCAGGGACTGTTGAATAAAGCGTTGACGATCACCAGGGCCAGACCGGCCATGGCAATGATGAGAATAAAAATGACGGCAATGGCTGTGGCCACGCCCGTTACTTTGCCGACTTCTTTACGGGAAATATCAATAATCGAAGCCCCATCGTATCGCACAGAGGCAAACAGGATGACCATATCATGGACAGCCCCGGCCACCACCGCTCCAATCAAGATCCACAGAGCGCTGGGTAGATACCCAAACTGCGCGGCCAGCACTGGCCCAACCAACGGGCCAGCTCCGGCGATAGCAGCAAAATGATGGCCGAATAGAACCCATTTATTAGTCGGCACATAATCATAGCCATTTTGAAGTCGGTAAGCAGGAGTTGTTCGCGATGGATCGAGGGCCAGAACTTTGGCTGCAATGAAAGCCCCATAAAACCGATAGGCAAGAGCATAGACACAGGCTCCAATAATGACCAGCACCAGTCCGCTCATCTTATTATTCCTTTTTAAAAGAAATAATTAGAAGCAAGTATAACAAAAAAAGGGGAAAAAGGGGACGTGATACTCTGTCCCCAACCCTATCCTCCCCTGTTAGTAATTCCAAGGGGAAGTAAAAGGGGACGTGATACTCTGTCCCTAATTTTATTTACCCCGGAGTTGATATCAGGGGAGAAGATTTCCGGGGGACAGAGTATCACGTCCCCATGAAAAGATCAGACTTTTCTGATTTCGACCCGGCCACTAAAAGTTTTGGCGACGATATAAGCTCCGCCTTTACCAACCTTCCCTTTAATTTGTTTATCTGAGATTTCTCCGATAACCTCGATCGGAAATTCTGTTTTTACTGTCCCGCTGAAAGCTCCAGCCTCGAGCTCAAAAGAGGAGCTGGCCGGCAAAACCAGAACAACATTGCCTGAATGAGAATTAAATTGATAGCGGCCATCGCTCATCACATCGCCACGATAGTCAATTGAACCACTGACTGATTTAGCACTAACACTCTTCGCCTGGCTGATATCTTTCAGGTGGATCGAACCGCTGACGGCTTCTGCCTCGACCGAACCCTTAATCCCAGTAGCATAGATATCTCCCGAGACCGAACTCAGCTGGGCATCACCCTCTATCTTTTCAACTCTGATATCACCGCTGACGGCTTTAGCCTCAACTGACTTTTTCCCTCCACTGATTTCTACATCCCCGCTAACAGTATTAGCTATAACCTGGCCGCCGGCCTCCCTGATCAGGATATCTCCACTGATTGATCTGGCTTCAACCGAAGCTCGGCCAGGTATCCATAGAGTATAATCAACAGAAACAGAACTATCTTTCCCGAAAAATCCTCTATTTTCCGGGTACTGAGTTTTGACCACAAGAAGCCCGGGCTCGGCCTTTATTTGAATTTCCACCGCTTCCATGGCCTTTTTAGCCTGAGATTCATCTTTTGCTTCGGCTCTTTTGACAGCCTCGATTTTTACCTTTCCTTCTTTCCAGACGAAAATCTTGATATCGCCGGAAATATTATTGATCATGACCTTTCCATCGCTGGTCAGGTTTTCCACCCTTTCCAATTTCTGCTCAAACCGATCCCCGGCCGCCGCCACCAGCGAGCTCATCAGCATCAAGCCAAGAATTAAAATTGCTGCTTTTTTCCAGCACAGAAAGTTTTGATTTTCCTCTTTGTTCATATACATGATTTTTTCTCCTTCTTTACTTTTATTTTAAAAATTTTAATTCAACGAGTTATTAAAATTGCGGCTGGTTTCCAGCATATTGTTTAAAAATCCAAGTTTTGAATTATAAGCGCTCAGCAGATAATCCCGAGCTCGCAGATTACTTGGCTCCTGACTGACAGCCTGCTGACAGAGATCTATGGTTCGGTCTAAAAGCTGAAGATTGGCCTCAAGGATTTCCACCATTTCAGGCGGGAAACTTTTATCAGCCGTAGCTATCTTCGCAGCTTCCGTCAGAGATTCTATGGCCTGACGGTAGTAAAAACCGGCCTCTTCTATTTTTTCCAGCACCCGCTGCCCATTAGCGAGCTGAGGCCTTTGCCCGGCAGGCCGCTGCTGAGAGTAGCGACCAAGGAAAAAAACTCCTGCCATCATGCCCAGGATAATAAGCAGAACCGCACTATATCTCCAGCTCTGACTCGGCCGCATCGGCCACCGGGAAGGCTTTTTACCCGGCTGTCTTTTGCTCTTGATCTCTGACTCTTCTTTGAGTCCAGGTATGATTTCTTCCTCTAACTTGTTTTTTAGCTTTTCCCAGATTTCGCCCGAAGGTTCAAGCTCAACTGCGCCATCTGTCTCCGCCTTCGCTCCAGATTTAATAGCCTTTAAGTCTTCATAAATCTGGCGGCATTTAGAACAGCTATCCAGATGAACCTGCAGCTGACGATAATCTGTTTCCTTGATCTCTGCATCGAGAAGCTTATTTATTAGAAGTTGCGCCTGATGGCATCTCATGACTTTTTCCCTCCAAGTAAACGCTTTTTCCTCAGAATTTTTCTGAGCTTGAGCCGTGCTTTAAACAACTGGGATTTTGATGTCCCGGGCTGGCAACCAAGCATGGCTCCAATTTCTTCATGGGTTAAACCTTCCACCTCATGCAGAACAAAGACTAATCTCAGCTTTTCCGGCAAATAGGACAGCGCTTCCTGCACCGCCGCGGCCAGCTCTCTGGCGGCCGGATCATAATCCTGCCCGTTTTGCTTTTCATCTTCCGGGGCGAGCAAGTGGAGCTTTTGTTCCAAACTTCGTTCGCGCCGAAGATAGCTATAACAGGTATTTACTGATAGGCGATAGACCCAGGCCGGGAAAAGCGCAGCTTGCCTAACATCTTGAATAGATGAAAATATCTTCAAAAATATATCCTGCGTGAGATCCTCTGCCACCTGCTGATTGCGCGTTAAACGATAGGCCAGTCCAAAAACTTTCTTTTTATAGAGATTATAAAGCCCTTCCATTGCTTCCAGCTGTCCTTGCCGGCAACAGCCTAGAAGCTCCTCTAAATTTGAATCCTCCGCCTGGTCCTTATTCTCCATCGCTTCTTCTCGTTTCTCTTCATCATTCCAGCTCGAAGCCTGGTCCTTTCTGATATTCTCATTCGGGCTTGCGTCTAATGCCAGCGATTTATTCAAAGATGTCATTCTGCCCTGACCTCATAAATAGATGACAGAAGCCAGGGCCAAAAGGTTGCCTTAATTTTTTAGAGAATAGCCTTATCTTTGCCTTTCTACAAAAGAGAGTAATCTGTCCAGAAAATCGGGGATAGCCGCCACCACCCGGTTCCAGTTGGGAATATGCGGGGAATAGAGTGGATCTTCCAGAAATTTCTCGCCAGCTATCTGCAGAGCCTTAGTAAAAGCCTCAGCCATCAGACTTTCCTTGTGAAAATCAAAGAGCAGTCCGTTTATTTCTGATTCATCCTGATATCTTTTGACATAATCCTTGGCTGTCCGCTGATAATTTACAATCAGGGTGCGCAAGGTGCTCTCCGACATGACAATGCCCTCCATGGCCAGGTTTCTGAAAATCGCTCTGGCAATGTCAATCGACATCTTCATCAGCCCGGTGCTTGGATCCTCAGCTGAAAGTGGCTGATGTTTGTGCTCATAGGTTTCAAGAATTTCTGTCTGACAGATTCGCCTCAGAGAATAATTTCTGTAAACTTCAGCCAGTGTCTCCACCTCAATTCCCCAATCAGCCGGTATGCGGTTAATTCTGGCCAGCTCTGAAATCATACAAAACTCTCCGGCCAGTGGATAGCGGAAACTCTCCAGGTAGGTCAGGAATGGCAGGTGGCCATAGATTCTTATCAGGCTGGTGACCAGCGGAAAATAAAACAGCCTGGTCACCCGGCCATGCAGCCTGTCAGTTACCCGCGCATAATAACCTTTGCAGAAAGCATATTCAATTCGCGGCGAGGCAATCGGATAGCAAAGTCGAGCCAGAAGTTCTCTGGAATAATTGACAATATCACAATCATGCAGAGCAATAATCTTACTCTCATCACGAGACAAGATGTAGCCATAAGCCAACCAGACTGATCGACCCTTTCCATCATCTCCAGCCGACAGGCCTTCCTCTTCCAGAACGCGATAAAGCTCTTCTGCCTCTGGCCCTGAGGCCCAGATTATGCAATGTTTTTGCGGCAAGATAGAAAACATTTCTTTGGTGCGGTGGAGATCTTCCTTTTTGTCAGTTCTTCCCAGGACAATGACTATTTCATGCAGATAATCTATATCCTTTAACTGACTTAGTATCCCATTCAGGGCCGGTGAGCCGAGTTCAGCCGGCGTGACGGGCAAAACCAGAGCGATTGGACGGTGCCGATTAAATTGGCGCAAATTATCTTCCATCCTCTCCAGTTTAAGTTTTCCCAGACGATGGAAAGTTGGGACTACCCCTGTTTGACAGAAATCAGCCATCTTAGTCTCCTTTCCGACTGAATTTATTCATTGTTTACTCATTTTATTTGCTTCTATTCGCTTTCTTTGTATCGCTATCTCTGGCAGCTTCTACTTAAAGCAAATAACGCAGCCCTCAGAATCGGGCCTCCACTCGGTCTGACTTTAGCCAGAAGTTAATGGCCTCTGCCCAGCCGGCCGGACCTGCCTTTTTGGTTTTATAAATTTTTTCTGAAAATTTATAGCGCTCCGCTGGCTGGCCATCCGGCCTCGCTACCAGCACCGGCACTTCCACTTCTTTTAGCAACGGCCAGTCATTAGCCGCGTCGCCTAACCCCAGACTTATGATCCGACCAAATTTCAGGCAGTAAAGTTTTTTTAAGAGGCGCACCGCCCGACCTTTATCATTGCTGCCTGTCAGATGAAAAAAACGACCTCCCTGGACTACCTTCAGCCCGGCTTCTCTCGCTTTTTGCCGGAAAAGCCTGACACCAGTCTGACCTTCCAGCCAGCAGGGTTCATCATATTCACGCTGGCTGGCCAGTCTGGCTTTTCTCCGGCTCAAACCTGTTATTCTGGCAATTTCTTCGGGCTGGCAGTCTCCAAAACCTGTTATTTTCACTTTGTATTTTTTCCTGAAGCTGATTAAAAACTGGCGCAGCCGCCGATAAGGAAGACCGAGTTCAAGGACAACATAGTTTCCCTTTCGTTTTGGTTTAACGCCTGCGCTTTTGAGTTGCTCCGGAGAAAAATAGCCCTGAGAAATGAAAATTGCTCCACCATTTTCCACAATAAAAGGATGCTTCAAACCGAGTTTTCTGGCTAGAGCTACCGTCTCAGCTCTGGTCTTACTGGTACAGAGAACAACCGGCACCTGCCTTCTCTTCAGCTCCTTTAAAGCCGGCCTGGCTGCCTCGAAGCTATAAGTTTCGCCGTCAAGTAGAGTACCGTCAAGATCAGTAAAGACGACAGCACGGCAGGCCACCAGAAGGCTCCTTTCGGACTTTATGGTTAACTAACAGATTGGCTTCTATTTTATGGATGGCTCTAGTTTTAAAATAACAGAGGCCACAAATCGCTGTCAATGAAATTTTTCAATCAGCTTAAGACATAGTATCCAGGGAGATGGAGTAGTAGCGAGGTTTGGTCACGACGTGCTGGACAGTCGGCGGCGGGAACAAGTGCAGAGGAGGCGGGGAGATATATAAGCGTGGTACTTGAAAAAGCGGGGCTCCCTCCATTAAAAGCCTTATTGAAACTCTTAAAGGAAAAGAGCTGAGCCCCACGAGACAGAATATATATCCCCGGTTACCCTGAGCTTTTCAACTGGTCGGTGGAGTCTGCCAGGAGAGCGGTGATTAAAGCTTATGAGGAGATGGGGAATATCTTGGAAGTGGCCAGAGTGTTTAGAATCACTCGGAAGACAGTGAGGGAGGTATTAAAGACATATCGAATTCACCTAAACGGGCTAGCGGGCGAATTAAACCTTTCAAATCATGCGCCGACCACACTGTCCAGAAAAATTTTTTCCATATCCGGAGATGGAATCTGCTTAAGTTCCTCAACCAGACTTTCATCCTGAAGCACCGGTTCGAGGTTAAGGCTGGTAAAATAGCTGAAACCTACTCCAGACAGATTCTGGCCCAGTTTTTCGGTCAACCTGGCTGCCAGTTCTTCTCTGCTTTTGAGCAACTGATAGACCCGCCAGCTCGTTTTGAGCTTTTCTATTTCTCCAGAGCAAACAATTTTCCCCTTATTAATTAAGACCACTTCATCACAGACCCGTTCAACCTCTGGCAGAATATGAGAGGAAAGGAAAATGGTCGTGCCCCGGGCCTTAAGTTCCAGAATGAGATTCCTGATTTCATACATGATGATAGGGTCAAGTCCGGTATATGGTTCATCAAAAATAAGGAGGTCGGGCTGACCGATGGTGGCCACACCGAAAGCGACTTTTTGCACCGTGCCTTTGGAGAGAGTTTTTATTCTTCTGTTAAGATGCTCGTTGAGTCCCAACTTATCAACCAGAGTCGGGACCCGCTCCGAAGCTTCGCTGCGGCTCAGCCCGGCGCCTCTGGCCGCGAAAAGCAGCATCTCTTTGACCGTCAGAAAAGGATAAAGGCTGGCCGACTCCTGGAGATAGCCAATTTTCGGATTGGCTGCCGGCAGAGAATTCGTTTTTTCTGGTATATAGATGACCTGACCGGCCTGCGGTTTGAGCAGATTCAAGATAATTCTCAAAGTCGTGGTTTTACCCGCACCGTTCGGGCCAAGGAAACCGGTCAGCTTATTTCTAGGGATAGAAAAATCCACTCCCTTCAGTGCTTCTTTGCCTTTTCGGCTAAGGAATCCTTCCTTATAGGTCTTTTTCAAACCACGCACACGGAGAGCCAGAAGCTCGCCGTTTTCAGGACTGGGAGCCACCTGAAGGTTATTTTTAGTGGCCATGGACTTAAAAACCACATAAGACAGAAAAATAAACAAGGCCGATAGGATGAGGAGGTAGATTAACTGCCAGCCAAAGTTTCCCTTCCAGCCAGGCATAAAAATCTGAATATAAGCAGTGGCCAGATTGAATCTTCCTGACTGGCTCCTTTCCAGCAGTTCGCTCATCTGAAAAAATTTTTCAGAAGCATAACTGGCAGCTACTTCTATCAATAAGATGCTGACAAAGTTCATCACTCCCTTGAGAAAACAGGCCAGAAAAAATCCTGCCGAAGAGATGTAAATTGTTGGCACTAAATGCCGACCCAGAATTTTAAGGATCTGGCCTGCATCCGACCATTCATGATTGATGGCCAGGCCGACAAGGCAGGCAAGAGCCACCAGAATATAAGATAACAAAATCAGAATGATGACACTGAGGAACTTTCCCCAGAACAGGTCGGAAATTCTAAAGCGAACAATTAGAGGATCAATTTCCCTTGATTCAAACTCATCTCGTATCAACCCTCCACTCAGCAAAACCGAGAGAAAAGCAAAAATCAGGCCCATATTGTCTGCTCCCTGCTCAGGTGAGCGAGCAAAAAAGATAAGATAAAGGCAATAGAGGAGATACGCCAGAAGGATAACGACTTGAAGCTGACTGGTCCTCAAAATTTTTTTCCAGGTTATTTTGATAACTTCACCGATCATTAACCCTTCTCCTTTATTTGCAGTATTTCCGGTTTTCACCTAGCTTATCCCAGTCAATTCTGGACATCAAGAAAAACCTGGCACCAGAATTTAACGAGACCTGAATAATGGAAGACGATAATAATGACCTTATTTTCTCAGGAGATGAGAAAAAATTTTTCTCCAGTCGTCTTTAGATGTAAAGCTATCTTGACGGCAGGAATGGCCAGCGTCAAGAAAAGTTGACTTGTCATTTTACTCAACAGACCTTTCTGGTCAGGACGACGGGAGCCGGGAAAGCTGGCATTAGACTTGCAAATTAAAAGTTCCTGTTCGCGAGCAGAAAAATTTTTAAAGGAGGTCAGCATGAAAAACAACACATTAAAAAAATTTATGGTGATCACACTCATCGTGGCTGCAGTTTACAGCCTGCTGCCAGTTCTGGGGCAGGCAGCGGCACCGGCTAAAGACAAGTGCATCGCTGAGTTCGAAAGGTGCACAAGAGAAGATGTCCGGACCAGCTTCTGGGGCGGCTTTGTTGATTACCTTGACTGCGAGGTGGCTCTGGCAGCCTGCCTCAAACATCAATTTATTTAATTGGTTGATTAACAACTAACATGAAAAACTCAAGCGATATCGGCAAAAGTAAGGAGACCAAAAGGAGAGGACCCGATAACGGGTCCTCTCCCCGGCTGCTAGCCAGGATACGCGCTCAACTTTCCACTGTAATTCCTCCGGGAGTAATTATTTTATTGCTGATTGGTCTGGGCTTTCTTGTCTTTAATCCACCTGTTATCAGCCCGGCAGCAAAAGACAAGAAAATAGTTGAAAGGCTTATCACCATTAGCGAGGATAAATCTTTTCACTTCGGTCAGGACGAGAACTATATTTTCAATTCGCCAGCCAGGCTGGAAGTGGCTGGAGAGAATATTTATGTCCTGGATAGTCTTGACCACAGGCTGCGTATTTTTGATCTGAACGGAAAATTTGTCGGATCAATCGGTCAAAGAGGCAAGGGACCGGTGGAATTCAGCCACCCTCAGGGTCTGTTTGTTGACCCGGTCAAAGAAAAGATTTACGTAGCTGATACCAGGAACCTGAGGGTTCAGATTATGGATCTCCAGGGAAAAGAAGCCTCCATGCTGCAGCTTACCTTCCCGCCGCTGGCCGTGACGGTCTTAAAAAACAAACTTCTGTTAGCTGCTTTTCCTGGCCAGGCTATCGTTATGAAGGCAGAGCCATTGATCAGAATCTATAACTCCGATTTCAACCAGATTGGCTCCTTTTTAAAACCGGTTAAGGCCAGCGACCCGAGCGTTAATCTGCTGGCCAATCAGTTTGTCATAAAAAAGGACAGGCTAGACCAGCTGGTCTGTGCTCGCCAGTTCTGTCTTAACGAAATACAGGTTTATGACGCCGATGGGCAGCTAAACCATCGTTTCGAGATAGTTTATAAGGCCGCAAATGTGGCCAGCCCGGGAATTGATCTTACGATTAAAAATGACCTGGATGTTCAGAAGATTGCTTATTTCGTGGGAGACGTCGCCTTTGATTCACATAATAATTATTATTTTCTGGCCGGAAACACCGGACTCAAATCAGACGGTTTGCCGGAGAGAGGTCGTGAAATTTATAAATACAACTGTCAAGGCGAGTATCTGGGTACAATTCTTCTTCCGGAAAAGGCGGTTTTAATCAGCTTTGGCCCCGACGATTCTCTTTACCTGCTCGATTCTAATTACACCCTGAGAAAGTTCAAAATGGGATGAGCAGTAAGGAATGGAAGGTTAATGAAAAAGTTAAAGTTAAAGGTAAAGGCAGGGCTGTTAAAAAGCTGGTGGCTGGCCCTGCCTCTCCTTGTTCTTTCAAGCTGGTGGGGTTATAAAAATTATCACCAATTTGAGCAATGCCAGGCGATCAATCAAAAGCTGATGAATGAACTGAAGAAAGCAAGTGGACAGGTCAGGGCTCAAAAGAGGTTCCTTGAAGAGGGAGACCGGCTTAGCACTCCTCTGTCGCTATCTTTACTCGATGGCCAGCTGGTCAAGCTCGATCCAGACGAAACGTACCTTCTTATTTTCATCAGTACCGGTTGTCCAGCCTGTCTCGAAATAGCTCTGGATGTTTATGGCGAACTGCGCCCATATGAGGAAAAAGGATTGAGGATTATATCGATCAGCCGCAATCTGGTCGAGGAATTAGCCGACCTGGTGAGCGCCAGAAACTGGCCAATGGCTGTCGCTCATGATACCAGCGGGCAGCTGCACCAGCTTTTTCAGATAGATGGGTTACCTGCTGTTGTCCTTATTGAAGGCGGAGTAATAAGGATCAAAGCTAACGCCCTGTCGATTGATAGAAGGCTACCTGAATTAAAGGAAAGGTTTGACTAATGAGTCAAGGGTCGGGATAATAAGAGCATGGCTTACACAACTTCTCTTCGTAGTTACACTTTAAAGCGCCTGGAAGAAATCGGGCAGGCTGATATTATCGTCGGCATCCCCTGTTTCAATAACGATAAGACCATCGCCCATGTCATGCAGATGGTCAGCCACGGGCTGGACAAGTTTTACCGCGACAAAAAAAATCTCATTTTCATTGCCGATGGCGGCTCCACTGACGATACCCGGGAAGAAGCCAAAGAATTCCAGATCAAGCCCTGGCAGGAAAAGCTTGTTTCTATTTATCGGGGGATAAGCGGTAAGGGATCGGCCTTGCGTTCGGTGTTTGAGGCCGCCTGTCGGCTTAAAGTCAAGGCCTGCGCCGTGGTTGATGCCGATTTGAGAAGCATTACTTCCGATTGGGTGTTTAATTTGCTCAATCCAGTGCTCGAGAAGGGCTTTGATTTTGTAGCTCCAGTCTACCTGCGGCACAAATATGATGGAACGATTACCAACAACATTGTCTATAACCTCACCCGGGCAGTTTACGGAAAAAGAATCCGTCAGCCAATCGGCGGCGATTTTGCCTTCAGTTTGCCGGTCGCCAATTTTTATATGAACCAGGAAGTCTGGGAAACAGATGTCGCCCGCTATGGCATAGATATCTGGATGACGACCAACGCCATCATTCAGAAGTTTAAAATCTGCCAGGCCAATCTGGGTGTCAAAATTCATGATGTTAAAGATCCGGCTAAACATCTCGGGCCGATGTTCAGGCAGGTGCTCTGGGTGTTATTTACGCTGATGGAACAGCATGAAAGCTACTGGAAGCTGATTAAAGGCAGCCAGCCGGTGCCTACCCTGGGAGAGATAGAAGCCAGGGAACCAGAGCAAATGGAAGTAACCCTGCCTGAGCTGATTTACAGATTTAGGGTTGGTTATCAGCAGTTCTCGCCTCTGTGGAAAGAGATATTTTCAGAAGAAGTTTTTCAGGCGATAGAAAAAGCTGCCCGGCTGCCGCTTGAAGAATTTTCATTGCCGATTGAAAGCTGGGTAAAGATTCTGTACGAGCTATCGGCAACTTTCCATGCCTGGTCAAGAAACCGCTTCAAAATCATTGAGCTCGTCACGCCGTTATATTATGGTCGGCTGGCTGATTTTGTGCGTAGTACCTGGGAAATGGATTCGATAGAAGCTGAAAAGGTGGTCGAGGAGCAGGCCCAGATTTTTGAAGACAATAAAGATTATTTGTTGCGGATGTGGGAAGAAAAAGCCAGGCTACCCGAAAACAGCGCCAGCGATTGGCAGATTTATGATTAACCGGTGACGTAACACTCCGTCCCTAGGACCTGATAAACCTTCTCAGTCTGTTCTCCATATCGCGGAAATGTGTGCCCGGCCAGTAAATCCGCCCGCAGACCGGACACAGGGCAAAGGCCGATGCCTGTTCAAAGACAAAAGGTGGAACCAGATTTTTGGCACGGTCTTTGGGCAGAATTTTTAGCTCAGCATTGCATTCCGGGCAACGCGAGTTTGGCTTGATTTTATCCCTGAGTTTAAAATGATCAAGAACCTGCTCAACCTGCTCCTCCCAGCGCTCGCTTTCAATGAGCAGGAACCTATTTTTTAAAGAATCAATCTTTCTGACTTTGTTAATCAATTCGTGGTCGCGGGTCAGAATAATGCGATTTTCTTTTTCGGCCAGTTCAATTAGCCTGGCATCATCAATTTTTGAGTAATAGCTGACATCAAAACCAAGGAGGCGCAGCCAGCGGGCCAGTTTCCCCACCATGCAATCCGCTATGAACCGGTGACGCAACACTCCGTCCCCCCATTTTTCCCCTGGCGGTTCGGCTGCTTTATTCATAATAAACCAAATATATTTTTAACCGGGGACAGATATACCTGACACCGGAACCGATACCTTTTATTTAGGGTCTTTCTCCCAAGGTGGCCACTTCAGACAGCATTTATCCCCGGCCATTTTATGCCTCCAGTTGTATCAGGGACGGAGTGTTACGTCACCGATCATAAACCAAGAAATTGGACGGCCAGACCGGAAACAAAAATGACGGCGCCGGCCAGCGCATGGGAATATCTTTCCAGTTTGCCCAGTTTAACGAAACTCAACCCCCAGCTGGACAGAGCAATAATGGTCACCATAGTCAGAATGGTAGCCAGGCCGAAAGCAGCCGTCACCATAATAACCCCGCTCGTCGAGTGCTGGGCAGCAGGATACATAACCAGCGGAATCAATGGCTCGCACGGTCCAAAAACGAAGATTAAGAACAATATCCAGGGGGTGATATTTTCCTTTTCCTTTTCTTCATGGAGATGAACATGGCCGCCCTCGTGGCTGTGGCCATGGGCATGGGCTTCACCGTCGGTATGATAATGAAAGTGACTATGAGGCTTTGCCCGGTAAGCTTTTCTTAAACCCCAGACCAGATAAACGAGCCCAAATCCAATTAACAGCCAGGCAGCGATCGTCCCCCGACTCGACTCCACTCTCTCCAGATGTCCAACAGCCAGCCCCAGCCCTACCCCCAGAAATCCCAGCACAACCGAGCTCAGGACATGCCCCAGGCCACAGAGCGCCGAGACAATGATTGTCTTCGACAACCGCCAGTTTCTGGCCCGCGCAATGGCAATAAACGGTACGTAGTGATCAGGACCGATGACCGTATGAACAAAGCCTAAGGTCACCGCCGTTCCTACCAGAAGCCAGATATTCGCCATAAGTCACTTACCTCTTTATGGAAAATGGACGGTAGGGGACTCGAACCCCCGACCTCAGCGTTGCGAACGCCGCGCTCTCCCAGCTGAGCTAACCGCCCATGTCTATACCCTTGATGTTCAGCAGCATATTAAATTTAATCAGATTCGCTACTAATTTACCATTTCAGGCTGTTATTTTCCACTGGCTGGCCCGCTCTGATGTCAGAATTTTCGTATTTCCCCCTTTAAGCCTCATTCTTGCCTGAAAATTGCCATCATACTAGCCGACGAGAAGCCTCCAACCCACCTGCAGTCAGATGGCATCGGCCAGAATGCCCATTTTTTTAGTTATCTCAATCAATCGTAACTGCGTCTGACTAGATTACCTGGCGATATCTACTTCCCCTGGGCGCAGGGGCACAAATATCTCGAGCGCGAGGCCAGCCTACTCGATGACCACCTCCTGCGAGCCTCTCACCAGCTCACCTATGATCCAGGCTTTCTCTCCCAGCTTCTCAAAGAGCTTAACGGCCGCTTCAGCTTCTTTGCCTGCCACTACCGCCACCAGGCCGACCCCCATATTGAGCGTTCGAAACATTTCTTTATCAGCTATTTCTCCGCGTCGCTGAATTTCCTTGAACAGGCGCGGCACCGGCCAGCTCCCACGTTTGATTCTGACCTGCAATCCAGCTGGAATAACCCGCGGGATGTTGTCATAAAAACCGCCGCCAGTGATATGAGCCATAGCCTTGATTTGAATTTTCTTCAGTGCCTGAAGCACAACCGGTGTATAAATTTTTGTCGGCTTGAGAAGCTGCCGGCCCCAGTCACCCATTAACTCTTTCTCCGTAAAAACTCGCCTGGCCAGCGAATAACCGTTACTGTGAAGCCCGGATGAGGCCAATCCGATAA
>Ga0208940_1002324_pt1 | contig 17788 bp, 13 predicted proteins | sample AD_JPNNA6_MetaG_FD_184445 | JGI IMG/M metagenome (GOLD analysis project Ga0208940, IMG submission 184445) | Active sludge microbial communities of municipal wastewater-treating anaerobic digesters from Japan - AD_JPNNA6_MetaG (SPAdes) (version 2) | ecosystem: Engineered > Bioreactor > Anaerobic... | reverse complement strand
GAAACGGATTAAAAGTCAGTTGTTATGTTCAGCGCAGAATGGACCGAATGGAAATCGAATATGCCAAACAATCCAACGGTTTTGTATATTTGCAGGCAAAAGCTGATCCGGATCAGGTTAATCCGCTATACCCGACTTTAAAAGATTGCATCGATCATTTACGTTGCATTGGTATCGATCGTCCGATTTATTGCGGTGTCGGAATTCATACACCGGAAGATGCCGAGGCGGCAAAAGAAGCCGGCGCTGACGGTGTCTTTGTCGGCAGCACAATTCTGAAACTTCATAATGATATTCCGGCTTTGATAAAGGAAATCAATGAATTTAAAAAAAATTGCTGATCCTTCAATTTTTATTTATTTTTATCATTTCATTTGAAGAAGGCATTTTTTTGTCGGGTCAAAAAGGTCGCTTCGGCGGCCTTTTTGATTGATTCCGTCCTTTGTTGTCGGTACTTTAATCGAGGAATCTTAAGAAATCGGTCCGATCACTGCGCAAAGTTTCAACCGGTTGTTTTATCGCTGGAAGGCAACGCAACTTTCATTCTATTATCCCTTGACGCTTCCGGCGGTTAATCCCGTCACAAAATATTTTTGGAACAGGATAAAGACCAAGATTACCGGGATCAAACTTAATGCGGACATGGCAAATACGTATCCCCATTGCGTAAATTGATGCTGGCCGAAGAAGCCGGCGATCGCAATCGGTAAAGTCCGAATGGCGTTATCGTTGATCACTGTATTTGCCCAGGGATATTCTTCCCAAGCGGTCAGGAAATTAAAAATGGAAACAGACGCGATAGCCGGTGTCGAAAGCGGGATGGCGATTCTGAAAAAGACGGTAAAAATATCCGCTCCGTCGATAGTCGCAGCTTCGATGATTTCGTCGGGAATGTTTTCCATGAACCCTTTGATCATAAAAGTGGAAAAAGGGATGACCCATGCCGTGTAAAAAGGAATTAATCCCCAAAGTTTATTGACGACCTTCAGTTTTACCGCAAGTTCGAACTGGGGGACAATTAATGTGGTTCCGGGAATAATCATTGTGACGATAATAAAACCGAACAAAACCTTACGACCCGGAAATTGAAATCGAGCGATCACGAAAGCCAAACCGGAAGAAATGATGGCGGCAAGCGCGACGGTCGATACCGACACGATGACACTGTTGAAAAAATTGATATAGAACTTATTCTGGCTGATGATATATTGATAATTTTCAACAGTTACATCCTGTAACTGGGGGAAAAATCGGGGTGGATATTCATAAAGTGCACCGTTGGGACGCAGAGAGGTGCTGATCATATAAATCATCGGTAAGCAAGAAAGAATCACTCCGATTGTCAATAAGGCATACCGAAAAAAGATGACGCTCTTTTTTTCTTTCATCCGATTTCCTCCAATTCCCTGTCGCGATTGCGCATAGCTTTGAATTGAAAAATTGCCATAATTCCGAGTGTAAAGGCCATAATGAACGATACGGCTGCTGAATATCCGAATTTACCGGTGCTGAAAGCTTTGTAATACATCCATGTCAAAATGGTATCCGTTTGATGAGCCGGATTCCCGCCGGTTATCATTTTGATGGAAGTAAATACATTGAAACCGCCGATTGTAAGCATGACCCAAACAAAAAGGATCGTTCCTTTAATTCCGGGCAGGGTGATTTTAAAAAATTTTTGAATCCCGTTGCAACCATCGATTGCTGCCGCTTCATATAAATCAATCGGAACCTGTTGTAAAGCGGCCAGAAAAATTACCATGTTCCACCCGATTCCTTTCCATATTCCGAGAATCATCGCAACCGTTAATCCGGACCAACGGGAATCAAGCCAACGGATATTAGAAGCGGTGACATGCAAAACCTGAGAAAGAAAATAATTTAAGAGTCCTTCCGTATTAAATACATAACGAAAAATCAGGGAGGCGATAACCCAAGAGGTGATAACCGGTAAATAATTCAAAACCCGGAAGGTTACCTGAAACTTTTTAATGCCGTTTACCAATATCGCCACGAAGAGCCCCAGTATCATTTGTAAAGGTACGGTCACCAGTGTATAGACGATTGTATTTGTGAAAGATGTCCAGAAAAATTTATCGGCCAAAACTTCACGATAATTCTGCAGGCCGATAAATTCTTGTTGCCGCATGGAAGTGAAATCCCATTTACTGAAGCTCATCAGAAAAAGCTTGATAATCGGATAAACGGTAAAAAAACAAAAAACCGCCAAACCGGGTAACAGCAGCAGGAAAATTTGGATTTTATTTTTGTTTGATTGGGTTTTCATTTTTTCCGCAACTCCGATTCGACGCCGCCTTGAGTGAACGTGTCAGAATCGATCAGCTCTGACACGTTCACTCGTTTGATTTGAGTTAAAAACTTTTTTATTGGGTCAGTAATTGATCCCAAACACCGGCCAGATCATCCAACGCTTGCTGCGTTGTTTTTTCGCCATTAATAATTGCCGTTACCGCAACATTTAGTTCATTATCCATTTCGGACCAAGCTGCCACCGTCGGTCTGGCTTTTGCGGTCTTGATCGCTTCCAAAAAAGGAGCAAACGCGGCATTTTTGACGGTTGCATCTTCCAATGCTGACTGATTGACCGGAATCTGGCCGCATTTTGCCATTTCGATTTGGGCAAATTCACCGGTCATGAATTGCATGAATTTCCATGCGGCTTCTTTTTTGGCTGTGTTGAACATGGCAATATCCTCACCGCCTAAGACAGAGACCGATCCGCCTTCCCCCGCCGGCATCGGAGCGGTACCGTATGCCAAGTCCGGATAAGCGCCCTGAAGCTCGGCGATTTTCCAAGGTCCTTCCAGCATCATGGCATATCGATTGGTGCCGAATCCGTCGGTCATCGGAATATCTCCGCTGTTGAATCCGGTCAAAGCTCCTTCTTTGTATAAAGAAACGAAGGTATCAATCGCTTTTACCGTCGCCGGACTGTTGATATAACCGGTTGCGATGGTTTGGTCCTCATTTGTCAGCGAACCTCCGAACGACCAAATAAACGGGCAAAGGTTCCAACCGTAAAGCCCGGGTTCATTCCATCCCCAGACCTGCTGCCCGTCCGCATTGGTGCCTGAGAGCGCTTTGATTGCGGATATTAATTCATCCATAGTGGCCGGTACGGCTACTCCGGCATCTTTCAGCATTTTTTCGTTATAGAAGAGGATTTTGGTATTGGTATTCAATCCCAAGCCGTAATAATGATCCTGTATTTTTGCCGTGCTCATGGCGCTTTCAAGCAGTTTTCCGGAAACACCGGTGAAATCAGACATTTCCTGATCCAGAGCGACCAATACGCCCATCTTTTGGAATTCGGGCAGCCAGGCGATATCGCAGCGCGCGACATCCGGAAGGCTTCCGGTACCAGCACTGATCAGGATTTTATTGTGCAGTTCAGCCCACTCGTGTGAAACCGCATTGACCTTGATTCCGGGATTTTCACTTTCAAACTTCGGAATCAAAACATTGACCAATGTTTCGTTCTCGGCGGACTGTGCGCTATAATGGTGCCAGAAATCAATCGTGATTTCTTCTTGGTTTTCTGGCGACATTGCACCGGCTGCGATAGCTGACAGGCTTAATAAGACAACTGCGAGCATGATCGCCAGAATTTTCTTTTTCTCGTTCATATCATTTCTCCTTTTTATATATTTGTACGGAATAGGCATCAATCGGAATCGATAGCTGTCCCTGATATTCCGTTATTTCCTGATTGTAAAAAGTGATTCCGTCTTGGAGCGGTTCGGGCCGGCGGATCATCGAAGAAAATAATTCCCGATATTCAGCATCCCGATCCGGAACCGGAAGGATAATTTCCGAACAATTCTCACTGTTATTCATAAGAACAAACAGTGCTTCGTCCGATGTTTGCCGTATAAATCCATAAATATTTTTTTCGTCATCACAAAAGTTTGAGCGGAAGGTTCCTTTGCGTAGAGCGGGGTGAGCTTTCCGTAGTTCGATGAAACAACGATACCATTGGAACAAATCTCTATCCTGAGATTCCTGATCCCAAATCATACCCGCCCGGCACCCCGGATCATTTTCGCCCGACATTCCGATTTCATCCCCATAGTAAACGGCGGGTGAACCGCAGAATGTCATTTGGAAAGCTGCGGCGAGTTTCAATTTGTTTTTATTTTCTCCGGCTTCGGAAAGAAAGCGGGCGGTATCATGGCTGCCGATCAGGTTGTACATTACCGAATTGGTGAGGTCGTTGTATTTCGACAGCAGTTGATTGATCCGCCGGTCAAAATTAGTCGCACGGATCTTCCCCTTGGCGATCCAATCCAAAACGGCATTTCGAAAAAGGTAATTCATGGCGCTGTCCATTTGATCACCGTTACCGACCAACCGAAATGCATCTCCCCAGGTTTCACCGAGTAATAGAATATCAGGATATTTTTCTTTTAACACCATTCGGATAGTCTGAAGGGTGCTCATTTCCATTTCATCCGCTACATCCAATCTCCAACCGTCGATTCCCGTTTGTTCGATCCAATAAATCATCACCGAAAGAATAAAATTTCGCACATCCGGATGAGCGGTCCGCAACTTGGGCATATACGGATAATCACCGACGCATTCATAGTTTAATGGGTTGGAAGTAAGAGGAAAATCGGAGGGATAAAACCATTCCTTGTAGGATGAATTTTTTCCCCGATCCAGCAGATCGGAGAATTGCGGGAAGCTTCTGCCCACATGGTTAAACACCCCGTCCAAAATTATTTTTATTCCGTTCGAATGGGCTAATTTGACCAAATCTTGCAGGTCGGTTAACGTTCCGAAAGCCGGATCGACGGTGAAATAATCCGTTGTCGCATATTTATGATTGAATTCGGCTTTGAAAATCGGTGTCAAATAGATACATTCCGTTCCCAACTCTTTCAGGTAATCGAATTTTTCGATAATTCCACGCAAATCCCCGCCGAAATAATTATCCTGCTCAGGAAAACTGTTCCAATGAACCAAACGGGAGGATTCGGGGGCGTTCTGACTGCGATAAAATCGATCGGGAAATATTTGGTAATAGATGATGCCTTTTGCCCATTCGGGGACAGAGAACACGTCCGCGGTATTCACATACAAAAATTCGAAAAAACCATCCGCAGGCTTTTCGTCACTCAATCCGTTTTCGGATAAAAAGCGGATATCCCCCGCAAAATCGATCAACTTGAAATAGTATTTTATGTAATGCACCGGTTCCGGGAAAGAGATGACGGTCCGGAAATCGTCATGGACGGCGTCGCGATAAGCAACTTTCATGTCACTGAAGCGGACGGAAGCGGCGTCTGTTTGATTTCGCTTCCAAAAAATGACCCGGCATTCTCGAATGTCACTTCTGGCGGCTGCCAGGCGAATAAAAAGATCTTGCCTGGAAATAGGAAGAATAAATTCTCGGGTTGCCCGATAAAAAATAGCCGCTTGATTCATAATTTCCTGTCCGTCGATTCGCGTTGAAATAGTTTGGTTCCGACCAATATATGCTGAATATTTGTTTCGTTTTCGATTGTCTTTAATAATACAAAAGCTGCATGTTCGCCCAAAAGATAGGTGTCAACGTCAATGGAAGTCAGAGATGGTTCGGTATATTGTGCTAAAGGATAATTATCAAAAGTGACAATCCCGATTTCCTGCGGAATGGCCCGCCCCAATGATTTAACTGCTTTCAAAATTCCGAAAGCGATCGTATTGTCACTGCACAAAAACGCATCGGGCGGGTCCGTTTTTTGTAAAAAAGCTGCTGCGATCTGATAGGCTGCTTCCTGAGTTCCGTCCGATTCGATGATAAAGTCTTGTCGAGGTTCAATCCCCTGCTTTTCTAAAGCATCACGAAAGCCGGTTATTCTGTTTTTGGTAAAAATCTGCTGTTGGTTTTCTCCGACAAAAACGATGGACCGGTATCCTTTTTCCAACAAATGATTAACAGCGGATTCGCTGCCTTGCGCATTATTAATATCGACCCAATTAATCTCGTTCCGCATAAAAGGAGGTTCTCCGAGAACCACAAAAGGGAATTTTTGATTTAAGAGTTTTTTCAGTAATGATATGGTGATCAAAGAAGGTGGCAAAATGATTCCGTCGGCTTTTTTTTCGTAGATCAGTTGTTCGATCGGTGTCATCCCTTTGGATTGGTTGTGCGTGATGATCAGGTTATATCCGTTGGTCTGGGCAATCTGTTCGATTCCGAAAACGCTGTGAGTGAAATATTGGTTCGAGAAAGATTTTTTATCCTCGGCGTTAATAACCAACGCGAGCGCTCTGGAACTCCCATTAGCCAGATTCCTCGCAAGGCTGTTGGGGTGAAAATCCAGTTCTTCCATCACCGCAAAAATCTTATTACGCGTCTCATTTGAAATTACGGACTTTCCATTAATAACTCGAGAAACGGTGGAAGGGGAAACGCCGGCCTTTTTGGCTATATCGCGAATAGTAACAGTCATTGATCCTCAATGCAAACGGTTGTATGATTATTTTGCAGAATTTACTCATAAAGATTTGTTGCTTTTCTAAAATCTTTAATAAATAATGCAACCGGTTGCATTAAAAATAATAGACAATCACCTGCCATTTGTCAATAGTGAGAAATGTCATATTCCGAACAGATCGGAAATCATGTTAGGCAGTGAAATAAACCAAACCGCCGTTCATTGAGGTTGTATGGTACCAAAGAGATAAATCAAAGGTTATTTTCTTTCCTTCATCGGAAGCGGTAGCCAGGATGGCATCCTCCGTAATATCCGTACCGGTGACGGTTATCCAATGCCAATTTTGCAGATGCGTCTCGTTTCCGCGGGAAAGAACCAAAAATCCCAGAGGACTGTCTGAAGATAACCCTTTGCTTACAAAATCAGCAAGCCCCTGCAGCTCATTCCGCCGGCCGTTGTTCTTTTCGCCTACCTCAAAAACATGGGGGGATAATGTGATCCCTTTTTCATTGGCGAACTGAATTACGCCGTCAACATATTTACTGATTTTATCCACACCCATCATGCCGGGCTTAATAAAGCGACTCATTTCTTGCATCTGACGGATAAAACTATGGCGGGTCAGATCATCCGCAATATAAAGGCTGCGAAGTTCGGGGCGGGTAAATGCATAATAAGCCATCAAGAGAGATGCGGAGGTTGGTCCGCATCCTGATTTCCGTAACCAACGATCGGGATACCAAACCTGATCCGGACCGAAAGTTGTTTCGGCGTAGGTTCCGTTTCTTATTTCAAGAAGTTGGGGATGGCTGATCTCGTAGTGCATATTGACTAAATCTTTACCTTTTTCCCGAAAACTCAGGCGCTTTCTGTTTCATTTTCTTAGTAAGCAACCCGATATTATACAACAGATCACGCTCGATTTCGAAAATATTTCGAAATATTAATGTGTGGAAATAAGAAAAAGAATTAATAAAGAAATAGGATTAACTTAAAATCGGATACAAAAAGGCTGATAGATATTTTCACCCTTTCTGTATCCGTTTCATGATCAATTTACTCGAGGGGAAAATCCGCAGATAAAGAATATCGATTTCTCCCCGATGTTAATGTCCCCTTAATGGAATATAGGAGTAAAAATCTTCAGCTATGGATAACATTTCTTGATAAAGATCATATAATTTCGGATCATTATCATTACTGATACACTGAATATAAAATTCAACCGCGGCAATTTCATGATAAGCCCCCATAAAAATATGGTAGGCATAATCGCTTAATTCTTCGGGCTCCTGTGCCGCCATGATATATCCGCAGGTCACACCGACATCCCAGCGCAGATTGTCCCGGATGCTATGCCAGTTTTCAGAAATGGTCTGAATTTCTCCTGAATAAACCGAGTCCAAATCCTCTTTATAATTATCAAGAATAGAAAAGCATTGCTCAAGCTTCGCGTAATAATCATCATCGGATAATTCCGTTTCATTGTCGATCTGCCGGGAACCCGAAAAAGCACTTACGGGTGTAAAACACAGGATCATCAAAACGGAAACAAAACTAAAAATAATCATTTTTTTCATAATTTATTCCTTCTCTTCCTCAATATAGAAACGGTGAGCCATGATTTTCCTTGTATTCTTTGATGATTTCCACAGGATTCAATGATGACTCACCGTTTTGAAAAAAGATTTAATAATTAAAAGTGATTTGACGTTTATACGGCTATTTTGGAATGATCGAGTAATTATTTTGAGCTGCTTCGGCCATCTGTTGGTACAAACTATACAGCGTTGGGTCATTATTGTTATTAATGCTCAAAATATACAATTCAATCGCAACCAACTGGTAATAAGCTCCGTAGACGAGTTCGCTTTTGTAGTCTTTCAATTCCTCCGGTTCCATTATTGACATAATATACCCACAGGAAACCGCTGAATTCCAGCGGAGATTATTTCGGGTATCTTTCCATTTTTGAGTGAGGGTACTTATTTTTCCGGATGAAAAGGAATCTAAATCATCTTTGTACAAATCCAACAAGGCAAAGCATTGATTCAGACTATCATAATATAACTGGTTGTCATCGGACTGGGTTTCTACATCAGTTTCCTCCGTTTCGGTTTGAGCTGAGGCAGGATAGAAAGCCGTAAAGGCAAGTACCAAGGCAAAAAAGAAAATGAAAATCTTTTTCATATCTTTTCCTTTCTAATTGTTACCTATAAAAATAACAAAACCGCTCTTTTGATGAGTACAAAAACGGATTTTTGAATGTTAATCCGAAATCTGTCAGTCGATCAAAGGAACTATTAAACTTTGAAAGGTTTCCATATGGAAGGAAAACTCCTTCCGAAATGATATGATTGGTATTTAACTTTTTCTGATTCGATAACCCTCCTTTTTTTATTTTATTAGCAGCGGAAGATTCATCATTTGTGAAGTTGGTTATTTTTTTATCTTTGTTCCCGAATTAATGATTAATCCGATTAACGACAAAGAGTAAATTTTTTTATCAATTCCGATTTTTGAGTCGATTCACTCAATAATGCGGATTTTTCGATAGCATGAAATAATTCAGTATTGATATTTATCTAATTGTACAAGATTATTGATTGACTGTATATAGGCAATATGGGATGTAATAGCCGTTGCTGCATTTTAAAAGTGCACATTTTCCGCTTTCCGTACAACGATTCAGAACATCATAAGATTCCCAGGAAAGATTTTCGACAAATTGAGGAATGAGCAAATAACGGATATGACTTTGTGAGAGCTTTTGTTCGAAGATGACGGAATCTTTAAAATCGACTTTTTCGCAGCAATTTCCGTATCCGGGGAGAAAATAGGCCGGATAATTGGTCAGAATATCGGCGGTTTCATGCGTTTCACCCAGCATTCCATATAATAATTCCTGATTTAATCCGGCTCCGAACAAATTCTTTTTTTGATTATCCTGGTCTTGACGTAATTTTTCATCGGGGAAGAGGTTGATGATGGCGATGATTCCGATTACGGTGATGAGTAGGAAAGGAATCCCCACCGCAATCTTTCCGGCGCCCCATCTCTCCGCAAGGATCAGCATTTTTTGAATGAAACCGTCAACTGCAAGACCGCAAAGAATCGCCAAAGGCGGTAAGGCTACCGCTAGATTTCGCGTATCATAAGTAAAAAACATAGCCCAAAGAATAACGATCGGCCAGGATACTAAGAAAAACGGAAGCCGATATTTTTTCGGAACAAATGGAAGCCCGATCAAACTGATCCCAAAAACATAGAAGTACTTGCCAAGCGATTGTCGGATTAAATAAAATTTATGCGACCATTCATACCGTTGATTAAATTGAACAATCCCTTGATCAACAATCCGGGTATCGGTATCAGGATTCATCATCCATTGAATGAGTCCGCCGAAATACCAAGGGAGAACAATTCCGGCACAAACAACTATCCATCCGATCTTCTGTTTTTGCGGAATTTGCTGTTCGGCAGCTTTCAGCCATCGATGAATGAAAATGGGTACTACAATCAACGCAATGAGTCCGGATTGTTTGGTTACGGCTGCTTCGGAAGCAAAGACTAATCCGAGAACGAGGCTTTGTTGCTGATCTTTTACGGATCGATCGCTGCCTTTTAAGATTGCATAAAGGGACAGAAGAACCATGCTGGCTGCGGGTACATCCATATAGCCATTAAATATCTGATCCCCCATCAATTTTTTCATCATATATCGTGCGATAATCGCAGCGAAAAAAAAGCCGGTTTCTTTCTTTTGGAAACCCAGATCAAAAAGCATCAGGAAAATCCACAGAAAGAATAAAGGCGGAATGAGTGTGTTAAAGAATTGAACCGGGTTGTCACCCTGCAGCACATAACTTATTGACCAATTGGCAGCGACAAGTTGCGGATAGGATCCGCGAAAAGCCGGAATTTGGTTGGTTGCCCATGTTTCTGCAAATGCATTCCACGAGAAAAGAGTATCCCATCCGCTGAAAATCGTTCCGAAATTCAAGCGCCAGACATGGATCCCCCATAAAACGGCGGAGACGGAACCGAGACCGCTTAATACCCACAGTGCATTTTGTATAATTTCTTCGCTGTTATGGAAAGGTTGGGAAAAAGCTGTTGTTAAAGGTTGCAGCTCCTGTTTTATGGTTTTTTCAGCCTTCAAAAGAATCTCTTTCAGCGGGGTTCGGAATGATCGCCGAAAAAGAAACAACAAGGCAAAGATTTTAAAAGCGATCAAAAGCGATAGAACCGGTCGGGTATAAATTCTTAAAGCAGCAAGCAGAAAAATGACCAAATAGTTGGTAACCAGACTTAAAGGGAACAAATAGAGAAAACGTTCAATTAATCCTCCGCGAATTTTAAAAACCTTCGAGAGAATTAATCCCGGTAACAAAACGCATTGAAGCAGTCCGATGACTCCGGAAAAAATTAACATGAACTATTCCCTGTTTAAGGTATAAATAACGCCGTCATCCGTATCCGCAACCACTTTCAAATTTTGAAACAAGGCATCGATCCTTTTTTGAGTATCCTGACCGTAAATATCTCTCATCTGATCTTCAAAAGTATCGAATACGACCAGGAATGCTTCGCCCCGTTGAAAAGCGGATCTGCCTGCGTCGATGTCTTGAGGATTCGGGCTTTCATATGCATAAAAATTCTCATCCGGTCGATTGACATAAACTTCATGCATCGGCCAGGTTATTCGGTTTAACAAAAACAGTAGCGCTGTTTCTTCATTGGTGACAATCGGTTGTTCGGGCGGAATGTGGTCACGAATATAAGCCACTGTTTCGGATTCTCTCCACTTGACCGAATTGTAACCTAATCCGTCGATCGCATTCTGGCGGGCGATACGAATCGATCGCAATCCATAAGTTGCAGCCAAACCGATCAGACAGAAAGTGATAATGGTTTTCAATCCGGAAGAGTTTTGCCGGTGCCGCAATAATTTTGCATAAATCGAACCGATCAAGCAGAGAAAGCTGAAATGTGCCGGTGAAAGCATTCGCGATCCGATCGTAATCGGCGGATAAGTGGTGACGGAGGTCAGCAGAATAACAAAAAGATAAATATAAAAAAATGAACAAAATATCATCGACAAGTTATTGAGAATTCGGTCGTTTTGATCACTGGTAACCCGATGCGGAATGCCGGTGCAGATGAAGAACGGAAGAACAAGCAGCAGATAATAGACTATAGAGTTACCCCAAGCGGGGATGGATGGTGAATGGATGATTGAATCCGGAAAAAGCCATTGTAAAAAGACCGGTTGCAGCTGACTATTAAAACGCCTGATTTCCTCCCACAAATTTACATTTTCCAAGATACTGCGGGATGCCACCGTCGAAGTCATTCGGATATCATAAATCAGCCAAATCAGCATGGGAAGAAAAGCGATCAAACCATAAACAACGGCTTCGCTCAAACGAATGCGAAATTGTTTTTTCTGAGCAAACAACAAAATCAAACAAGCGCAGATCAAACAAGCTGCCATACTGTAACGGGTCAGAAAAGAAAGGCCGCAGCTAACTGCGCTGATGAACAGCCGGTTACGCTGTCCCGTTGATAGATATTGTGCCAACGTAAGGAATCCGATTGCCATCAATGCAATGCTCAAAGGTTCGGACATAGCCCAGGAATAAACCGGTATCAAAATCGGTGAAGCTGCCAACAAAGTGCCCGTCAGAAGTCCGGCAATCCATTTTTCGGCGGATTGTGAAACTGTTTTGGCAACCACGAAAACGGTGACGGCAAACAGAATCATATTGAATGGTCCGGCAAAGCCGGCCGGATCGAAACCAAGCCAACCGAAAAATGCCAACAAAAGCGGATAGAAAGGAGGAAAATATGGAAGAAGCCTGAATTCTCCCGCCGGATTGATCAGTCCCAATCCTTTTCCGGCTAACAGATTTCGGGCGGCAGTGATGTAAATCGTGGCATCGCCTCCCACTCCCGGTCCCCGTCGCATGCTTATCGCCAGTAAATAGCATCCGAGAACGGCGGGCAAAACAGCAGATCCCCATATCGCTTTTTGATTATTTATTTTCATCATCTTCTTTAAAACCATACACCGACAGATTATCAAAGGTAGCCAATTCAACCAAACCGTTTTCCCGGCATTGATTTTTCAGTTCTTCAAATGTCTGCCAGCGAGCGGTCGGCTTTTGCCCGATCAGAGAATCCAGCGCTTCTAAATCGAACAGGAAGAAATTCACTTTCAATTCCCGAGCTTTTTCGAGGCTTTCCGTGCTTGGGAAAGTATCCATGATCTCTTTAATGCTCCGGTATTGCGATGGGGGAAAGGCATTGAAGAATCCGCCGATAAACGGTTTGTTATTATATAAAGTATAGTATGTGGCAGCCTGGTCATCATTCAATTCAAAGGGAATGTTCATGACCGAACCGCTTTCGGGGCGTTCCGATAACCAGAGATCGACCGGACGCGGTTTAATTTCGGAAAACCGGTCAATCGGTCTGGGGGCGAAATCCAGGATAATCAGCGTGATTAATAGAACCGAGATGAAGATGGATCGGCTTCCGGTTCTTTCGATAAGAGCTTTCGCGCCCAAACCCGCTCCGCAAGCAATAAGAACCAATGCAAACAGTCCGAAGCGCATTAATGCGCGCATTTTTCCGAAGAATGGAAAATATTTATATAGAATCAATCCCGGCAGATAAATTCTGGTAGATTCTTTTTGCAGTATATTTTGCAAAAATCGGGGCAGAGAAACGATGACAGGCTGTTCATTCCAATGTAAATCGGTTCCCATAGCTAAAATTACCGCGCAAACAATCCCGATTGTCAGGGCTGACCAAATCCAATTTTGTTCTTTTTTCTTTCGAACCATTCCGTAAAAATAAAGAATCAACGAAATGGTTCCCGCGTACAATGTGGCTTCAATCCATAAATCACGGTGGAAATGGCTGCCGACCCATTTTCCGAAAATGAAATGGGTTGTGGCGGGCAATAAGAAATCGGTCGGACTTGCCGAATACAAACTGGCGCTGCCCCAGTCTCGATCAGGCATCCCGCCGGAGCTTGCCAAGGTCAAAAATGGTAACTCGGCAAGGATCAAAAGTGGCACAGTGATTAATAGGAAAAGTCCAAAGGTTTTCCAAAAAGCTATATCTTTTAATTGAGAAATTCGGTTCGGAAGAATGAGCAAAATCCCTTGTATGGCGGCGACAAAAATCAACATAAATACATAGTATTGAGAGCAGAATGCGGTCAATCCCAACCCCAGAGCTGCCAATATTGCGGATTTCTTGCGAAATTCCCCGGTACCCGGTCGCAGCATATCAAACCAGCCCCAGAAGAAAAGCGGGATCCATTGGATTCCGCAGAGGTTCAAATGACCGGCCAAAAAATGGGAATGCCAATAGGGTAAACAGGCAAAGACGGTACCTCCGACCCAGCCTGCCGATGCAGACCCGCTCAAATGCCTGACCCAACCGAACATCATTGTTCCGGCAAGGATGAAACTAAGCAGCATCGCCATGTTATAGCCGAAAGTTTCGCCGCCGATTAAACTGAAGGGTAATGCCAAAGCCAATTGCGCCGGAGCCATCTCGGTTCGTGCCAGATTCCAACCCTCTGGATAATTTAAGAACCAGACATCCAAGGGATTGGCATGAATCTGAAAAAGCGCTTTTTTGACCCAACCGATCATCCAAATAAAATATATATTATCGCCGATGTCCCCGGCTATTTCATGGGTCAGGTGAGTTACCAGCGGCCAGGTAAAAATTACAGACAGGAGCACGAACCACAAAATAATAAAAAAAAGAGTTCGTTTTCTGAAAAAACTAACCAAGATTTTGTTCCTTCTTAAAATCGATGATCCGTTTTTCATCCCAGGAACGCTTCACCGCGTTGATCAGTTGTTCCGTAATTAACCCGTCTTGAAGCGTACAAGAGGGTTCGACCTCTCGTTTTGTAACCGCAATAAAATGTTTCATCTCTTCGAGAAACAATTGATTGCGTTCAAACGGTTCGGCGGGAGGGATTATAACCGATTCCGGATAGACTGCGTTTTGCAACGTCACGCATGCGTCGGAATTGTTCCAATGTAAAACCCCTTGCGTACCGGTAATTTCCAAGTCATTGCGCACAAATCGTCGAAAGTAATCCAAATGAATCGATCCGACCAAATTATTTTCCATTTTCACGCCGACTTCGGCGACATCATCAACGGAAAGTTCCAAATCACTGATTTTGCCGTTATAGCCCCAGATGAAATCCACTTCACCGAAAAGCCAACGAACATAGTCGAAAGGATGGCAGAGGGTCAAAGCCACACCACCGCCTAAATCTTTTCGTGCACTGTAACTTTTTCGATAATCTTCCCACGGATGCCAATCCGGCAAGTATTCGCTCCAACAGGCTTGAAAAGAAAGCGGTCGCCCGATTGCACCGGTCTGCATCAATTCCTTTATCTTGATTAAGCCGGGATGAAAGCGAAATTGAAAACCCATCAATAATTTCCCGTTACCGGCTTTAAGAGCGGACTCCAATTCGCCTATTTTTTCGATTTGATCGGTAATCGGTTTTTCCATCAGGATGGAACAGCCGGCTTTTGCCGCGGGAATGGCGACATCCAGATGAAAAGCGGTCGGATTGGCGATAATTACGCCGTCCGGATGATGAGCCATCGCTTTGTTTATTTCTGTTTCAACCGGAATATCCCCGATTTCATCGGTCGGTAAGGTGCTGTGATTTGACCGCAGCAGCACCAGATCATTTTGTCCGCATGCACGAAGGTTTCTCAAATGCCTTCGTCCGATCGAACCGAATCCCGCAATTAAAAACCGCATATTTCATCCCTTCTTTACCGCTGTGTTAGATTTGTTGCATTTATTTTAGCAGAAACCATTCCTATTTTGATTTCGAGTCAGCGGTATACCGGTACGAACGATCTCCGTTTTGTACCAGAATCAGATCCGCGACTGTGGTGGCACCTTGTGAATGGCCCACCATCCAGATTTCGGAATTATCGGGAAAATAAGCGGGAACGGTTTCGGTTCGAAGCTCGATCGTCCCGAAACCGCCGGGAGAAAGGGTCAGAAAAATGAGCCGGCCATAATCGGAAACTCCGTATCCCTGTTTTGCGCTTTCCGGTTCACCCTCTCCCGCGGCATAATATCGCGGGTAAATCGCAATGGCTTTCATAACAACAGCGTCAGCGGTATCGTAGTCATTCGGATCGACTTCGAGTTTTGAAAGCACAGCTTCCCGGGATGCCGGTTCGAATCTCATCGGAATGATTCTTTCGGAAAGAGGAAGCGATAAACCAATCGCTATAAAAATCCCGAGATATAAACCGAGCTTTCGCTTTGGATGAAGTTTGGCGGGCTGAACGAATTGGGCAGCTTCCCGTTCGGTTTCTTCGTTGGATGTCTGCGGCGGAGTAAAACCGCTCAGTCGAAATGATCGATATAGCCATTCGGCTATTCCGATTCCGCCGTATAAAAAGATGATCCAATCAACCGGGATCAGATATCTTCCGGCAGAATAACGTCCGATGGCGGTGCTGAGATTAAATAACAGGATCACCGCCAACGGTACCAATCCTTCGCGCATATGACTTTCCATGGAAGCTGAGATGCCGAATGCGAGTAGTGCATAGGATAATGCCAAAAAGATCAGGTTATAGATCGATAATTGATCATTGTTTATTTCTTCCCAAAAAGGTGTCGTCGGCTTGATTAATTCCATCGGGCGGCTTAATCGATCCCGTAACGGGAATAATCGCAAATTGCAGATTTCGTTATTGACAAAATGCGCGGTTATGAAAGTTGCTATTTCTTTGGGATATTGTTTGACAGACGTCAGAATCGAACGGGTCAGTTTTTCGGAATATTCCCCTTCGTTCATCCCTTCATCGTTTGTCAGATCCGTTCCTCCTATATTGTAGCTGATCGCCATCTCGGCGGTTTGGGTAGCCGGGTGATCAAAAACAAATTTACCGGTTATTTGTTTATTGCGAATGAGCCATGGGAATAGGCAACAACAGAGGGCAGCAGTAAAAAGAATGAATTGTGAGAAACGCCGGCTAAATTGCTTTCGGGTCCGGATAAACAAAAAGGCGAGAGGGACGAAAATCAATGAAAGACTCTGAGTACGAATCAGCGTCATCATTCCCAAAGCTCCTCCGGTTAATACCGCATAAACATTTTTACGATAATTGTCTTCGCGTTGAGCTTTCAGCCACCGTATCAGCATCAATACGAAGAACGCAGCAGCCAAGGCGGTCGGTAAATCAGCAAAAAAGTACTTCGTAGTGGAGACGTTATGCGCAAAAGGCGCGCTGAGGATGGAGTTGGTTTCCCGTAAAATACACAGCAAAGCTGCCGCCAATCCGGCTCCGATACTGTGCAGTTCTTTGCCGATCAGATAAATCAAAGCGGGCAATATCCCCAATACAAGGGTCTGTAAAAGAATCACCGAGTCATACTGATTTCCGATCAGCAGATGAAAAATGGCTAACAATACAATATATAAAGGCCGGGGAGGAATATCTCGGCCTTTAAAACCCATCCCCGCAGCCAAACTGCGAGCATAATGTCCGTAAAAGGAGCCGTCCGAAAAAGGATAAACTTCGAAATTCGGCGCTCTGCCGGGCGGAGAGAAAAAACCGTGTTGATTTGGAATTGCCAGCCAAATCCCGACCGCAACCGCCCAAACAATGAACGGCATGGCCTTGATCACAACGGGAGCGGCTTTGCCTATTTGTTTCATTTCAAGAATTATCCACAGAAGACAAAGCAAGAATGCCAAAATCAGATGCCATTCAAGCAAAGGGACGGTCGGCTTCCCAAAAAAAGCATTATCCTTGACTAAGCCGATCCGGGTAACGGCGATTCCGACCGCAGCGACGATGCCGATTCCCATCAGAATCAGGAAGGTTTTTCTTTGATGACTTTTTTGTCGGAAAACTTCCCGAAAATCATTTGAAATTCGATAAAGAAAATATAAAATCGCTTGGATTGCAATGAATCCCAGCCAACAAACCGGAGGGAACAAGCGCCTGTAAACCACGAACCAAGAATAATCTTCACTTGTTCGGTACAGCAACCACAGAGATCGCAGTAAAGCCGTTCCCGACAGAAGAATTCCCTGGCTTAAAAGTAATGCGAACAAACGAAAAGTTTTCTTGGCGCTTAAACGAATCCAAAAATTCAGCACATTTTTTGAAACCAGAGGGATTCCGAAAAAACAGGCCAGCAACAGAACCGCCGAGAGCAAAGCGAGTCGAACGCGACTGAACGCGAAAAGACTGCCCTCTCCGCTTCCTCCGGGAAGAAACAATAAATACAGGAAGCACAGGATCCCTTCCGCG
>Ga0208940_1002312_pt1 | contig 17853 bp, 17 predicted proteins | sample AD_JPNNA6_MetaG_FD_184445 | JGI IMG/M metagenome (GOLD analysis project Ga0208940, IMG submission 184445) | Active sludge microbial communities of municipal wastewater-treating anaerobic digesters from Japan - AD_JPNNA6_MetaG (SPAdes) (version 2) | ecosystem: Engineered > Bioreactor > Anaerobic... | reverse complement strand
GATAATATAGCAATGATGGCAATGACCACCAAAAGCTCAACTAAAGTAAAACCCTTTTTCATAAAATTATAAAATTAATATACAAAAATAAAAACTCACATTACACATTATACAATAAAAAAAAATTATTGTATAGCCCAAGGAGTAGCTGTGGCTGGCCCAGGGTCTAAAGAGCTAATTTTTCCTTCTAGCTCGTAAGTTAAAGTATAGGACATTCCATCACTACTATATATATAATCCCTTCCTCCGGGTTGAGGATTAGTAGGAATTTTTTTTAAAAAAATAGGTTCACCACAACTAGCAACAAATCCCTCCTGGCTACCATCTAAGCAAAGCCCCTGAATATTGGCAGAAGAAGTAATGGGATATAATCCATCAGGACGATTAATGGCATACATCTCTAGGGCAGTTTGAATCTGTCTAATGTCGGATACACGGCGTGTATCACGAGATTTTTGACGAGCGCTGTTAAAAGATACTACCGATAAAGTAGATAAAATACCAATAATTGCTACTACTACTAACAACTCAACTAAAGTAAAGGCTGATTTAGACATAATACTAAAAATTACCAACCATAGTATACATTGGCATAATAACTGCAGCCACCATTACGCCAACCCCAATACCTAGTATAATCATAATAAGCGGTCCCATTAGACTCATTATATTAGCTAGGGCATTATCTATTTCCCGATTATAAAACTCGGAAATTTTAGTAAAAACAGCGTCCAGTTTACCAGTGCCCTCACCTACCTGCATCATATGAGATACCATTTTGGGCACTAATGGACTATCTAAAAAAATCGTAGAGATAGAATTGCCATCTTCAACCTCTTTAATGGTTTGCTGGACCAATTTTTGATAAACCTTATTACTGACCACGTCACCAGCAATAGCTAGGCTATTTTCAATGCTTACTCCACCCAACAACAAGGTGTTCATGGAACGACAAAAACGGACTAATAAAATCTTTTGAAAAAGTTTGCCAAATATTGGCAAATGTAAAGTTATAGAATCCCAGGCATAACGGCCAGAGGGAGTACGCAAAATAGCCCTAATACCCATTATTATACCAACTATTATCATTACTACTATCCACCAGTAATGAATTATGAAATTGGAAGCACCTATTAATATTCTAGTAGGTAGTGGTAAAGTTGTGCCAGTCTCAGTTAAGATATCCATCATTTTAGGTAAAACGAAAACCATCATCACAATACCAATAATAACCATGCCAATAATAACTACCGTCGGATAGATCATCGCTCCCTTGATTTTCGCTCCCATATCATAATCTTTGCTAATTTCATCAGCTAAATAATCCAAAACGTCATCTAATTTGCCAGAGCGTTCGCCAGATCTAACTACACTAACAAAAAAATTAGAAAATATTTTAGGACGCTTAGATAAACTATCTGACAAGGCAGCTCCACCTTCAACCTCATCGCCAATTTCTCCAATAACTTTTTTAAATTTTTTATTTTCTGTCTGATTAACTAAAATACGCAAAGATTGGACCATCGGCACTCCGGCGCTAATCATAATAGAAAATTGCCGAGCAAAAATAACAATATCTTTCATGGATATCCGCTCTAGAAATGATAAACTAAGTCCTTTTTTTAATATTGCAACTTCCAAGCTCACTAAAATCAAGCCATTATCTTTTAATAAAGAATCAGCTTCCTGACTGTTATCAGCTTCTACTAGGCCGGTTGTTTTAGCGCCTTGATTATCTAGCGCCTCATAACGAAAAATCATAAGTTTAATCAGATTGAATAACTCTCATAACTTCTTCTACTGTCGTTAATCCCTGCAAGGCCTTAATAATACCATCTTGTTCCATAGTAATAAAGGGTTGAGTAGCTTTGATTTTCTCTTCGCTAAAACTTTCATTTTGTAAAATTATGTTTCGTACCTCGTCATTAACTTCTAAAACCTCGGCAAGAACTGTCCGGGAATGATAGCCGGTTTGGTCGCAATAAGCGCAACCCGCGCCTTTTTTCAAGGTTATCTGTTGAGGAATATAATTGGGCAATCTCTCTTTTATTACACTCTCAGGCACTTTGGCTAACAATTCTTGTATATGATTTAAAATATCACCGCTAATTTTTTCTTCAACTAAACAATGAGTGCAGCTAAGACGCACCAACCGTTGAGCTACTACCAATACTAAGCTAGAATTAAGCAAGAATGGTTCAACTTTCATATCAATAAGACGTGGGATTGCTCCAATAGCATCATTTGTATGCAATGTGGACAACACTAAATGACCAGTTAATGAAGCATGAACTGCTAGTTCAGCTGTCTCATTATCACGAATTTCACCAACCATCATAATATCGGGATCTTGACGCAAAAGTGACCGTAAGCCGGTAGCAAAAGTAAAATTAACCTCTGGCCGCACTTGTGATTGATTAACACCCTTCAAAAAATATTCTACTGGATCCTCTAGTGTAACTATATTAACCTTGTCCTGGTTGAGAATATTTAATAAAGAATACAGGGTAGTGGTTTTACCTGAACCAGTTGGCCCAGTAATTAATATCAGTCCGCTTGTCCGCTCAATAGCTTTTTTAATTATGTGATATTGATCACTGGCAAAACCTAATGATTCAAGGGTAGGAGCCCCACGGCTAACATCTAAAATTCTCATCACCACTTTCTCATGCCCCATAAGAGGCATAACGGACACACGAAAATCAATATCTCGGCCATCAATATTTAAACTAATACGCCCATCCTGCGGAATGCGTGTTTCGTCTAGCTTTAATTTAGACATAACTTTTACCCGAGAAACCAGTGAATCGTGAATATTTTTAGGTAGAACTAAATGTGTTTTTAAAACACCATCAACCCGATAGCGGATACGGCTTTCTTTGGGCAGTGGCTCAATATGAATATCACTAGCTCCTAATTCAACTCCGTGCCTAATGACAGCTGAAATAATTTTAGAAATTGGCGCATTCTTGGTAATTTCTTCAAAACGAAAATCATTTTTTTCTATTGACTCCTTAATTTCCTGTTCCTCTTCCTTGGCTTTTAGTTCTAGGGCGGTAGTTATTTCTTTATTAATTGTCTGATATTTCTTAAAGGCAATATCAAAACTAAGCGGCGATACCAAAAAATAATGAGTTTTTAAATTATTTTTTTTGGCTAAAAAATCTACTGCTTCAATAGCTTTAAAATTTTCCGGGTCTACCAATCCAACACTTATCTCATCACCATTGCGCTGAAAACATACCACCTGGTAATTATTGGCTACCTCTGGAGGCAATATATTAAGAGTAGCCTCATCAATGTCTGCGTTTACTAAATTAGCATAAGATAAACCAGCCAAACTAGCCCTAATTTCGGTTAAACGTTCTATGTCCAGAATCCCTTCATCTATTAATACTTTATCTAAATCAGCCCCCTTAGCAGCTTGAGTGATTTTTTCTAGCTGCTCGTGGTTAATAATTTCGGCTGATACTAAAAAATCTAATAATTTATTGTCTAGGGCTTGACTCATACTGTCAATAATTAAAGGGGTGGGGATTACCAATCTTAAGCCCACTTAAATCTTCATCAGTAGTAGTTACAGTGGTGGAACTAATTTCTGGCGGTGTATAATTACGGCGCAAATTTTGAAACTTAGGATTGCTTAATAGACTTAAAGACAAGAATTCCTCTACTGTCTGTTGAGTTAGGCTAGTTTGCAATAAGCGACGTTGGCTCTGGGATATGACCTGACCCTCAGATAATGTATTAGTAAAAACTTTAAATGCCGATTCATCTATGCTGGCAAGTGACCTTTGATTATTAGTAAATTGACTATACCAACGTACCACTAAAAATATACCAGCAGTATTAATAACAATGCCCACAATAAGCCAAAATATTTTTGAGCCAGATAACTGATGTTTATTTTTAGAACGAATAATTTTCTCCATAATTAACTAATCTGCTAAATAATAAATTTTAATCTCCAAAACAATTTGATTTTTACCTGGTAAATATTCTAGCCTCTTAATGTCCATAAGGTGTAAATTATTTTCAATGGTTTTTAATAATTTTTTAAAATTAATATAATCCCGGCCCGATAACTCTAACTTAATGACCGCCGATCTAAGCTGACTGGTTAATGCCGGGGCAGTAGAAGTAGAGCTAGACGCCGACTCATTATTGTTGGTTGTATTATCAGTTGATGGTGACTCAGTCCCTACCGTCAACACATCAGAAGACTTAATTAATAAATTATTAGCTAAACAAATAGCTTCAATTTCAGCCAATAAACCCTCTTTGTCTAGTTGGACTGGCAAAATGTCTGTTACCTTAGAACGAGTATTTTGATCAATATTATCATAAAAAGCCCTTAGCTGGACCAGATTGGCTTGATACTTCTGTTTCTTTACTAACTCTGCCTGGGCTGACTGAGTATTGTCATTAAACTCTGCTAATGTTGCCCGATATTGTGGTAAAAAAAACAATAATACGCTACCGACCATAATTAATATACAAATAAGGGCAATAAAAAGACGATAATGATTAATAAAAAATTCTTGCCATCTTTGTTTAGCCACTGTTTCTTCCGCCAATATTCCGGATTTTGCTTTTTCGGCCGATTGCCGTAAACTATTTTTTTTATTTAACAATTGAGCCATAGTTTAACGAAAAAATAACTCTGGTTTAATTTTTAACTTAATGGAAAAATTTAATTGAGTGGCCGGGGTCGTTGTGACTTCGCTGCTTGTTCCAGATTCATCAACGACGGGTTCATTCTTAATCATATCTCCGCCCTCGCTATCTACCTCCAGGACATCAGCAGCTCGACGCAAAACTTTTAACTGCTTGGACATGCTGTCAAAGTTATCTGTCCTAGCCTTCAATATATATTCCCCGTGGGTATCACCACTAAAATCTTGATAAAAGACATTAGGTAAAGTATTTTTTTCTAAAAAGCTAAAAAAATTACTCCAATAAATATGACTATTTAATAATTCGCTAACCAACATTAATCTTAATCGAAAATCTAAAACATCGCCAACTTCATTTTCAGCTAAAGTAACTAACTGATCCACCTTGGCAAGACGTTGGGCAGTATCGGTAGTCTGTTTATTTTGATTCTGTCGCCACAAATAAAATAGCACACCGCATAAAGACAAAAAAAACAAAGTAATAACCAACCACTGAATTAAATCTAGCCAAAATCTACGCCAATTAAAATATAGAGTGGTTTGACCTTTAATTAAATTAGTCTCTGTAATGGTTGGTCGAGCCCATGATTTTTGTTCTACCCGTTGTTGCAAGTCACGAAACCGCTGCTGTTCAATTTTATTCTGAGATTCAGCTTCCATCTTAGGGGTGGGTTTAGAAATTTTTTCTTGTTTTTGTTCTTGTTCTTTCTCTTTTTGTTTGTCTTGATCTTTATTTTTAAAATCTTCCTGATTTTTCTCAATTTTTGGTAAATTGGCTGACTGACTCGGTTGCCCCTTCCCCGATGATGGTTGAACCACTGCTTTATTGCTAATTACCTTATTTACTTGATGACGTTGTCCTTCTTTGGTCTGAAAAGTCGCGCTATCTATCTGGCTACCACTAAGTGTTCCCGAAACAGATAATCGCTTAATTTGACGGCTACGCTCTTGGTTGAGTTTTTTTAACTTCCTAGCCGACCAACCCCTAACCAAAAACTGCCAAAAATGATTCTGTTTCTGAGACACTTTAGAAGTACTAACTTCTAAATGTTGCTCTTTTTTTGACTTAGAAAGAGATGGCGCTTCAGTCTTTTTAATATTATCACTACCTTTAATAGATTTACTCGGTATAGCCTTAAAAGATGGTTTATCCACCTTAGGCTTAGATATGACATTATCAACGCTTAATTCTGCTTTAGGCTTCTGTACGCTCTTAGTGGGTCGAGTATTAATTTTACGGCTAGTTTTATCTTTACGATTAACCCATACTGATGGCCACTTTAAAAAATTATTAACCTCTTTCATCGTCTCATAGCCCTCAGTAGAAGACCAATCCACCTTCTCTTTCATGGTAAATGGTTGATCAGGTTGTTTAATTTTTTTATTAGAAGATTTGCTACCTAACATTTGTTTATAATTAACTAATTCCACGCATAGCCAGCCCCACTGCTACTGCTAGACGCGGACCAATTTCATCAAGTAGTGGCTTAATATTTAAAGGATAAGAAATGAGTGTCCAGGGACTACCAATAATAATATTGACATTTAATTCTTTGGCTAGATATTCTGGAAAATTATATAACAAAGAAGAACCACCGGTCATAACAATTTTCTCAACAGTTTTGCCATTATTGCTCTGGAATAAATTTAAGGAATATTTTATTTCATTAGCAACTGAATCAACCAGGTTTTTTAAAGCTTCCGGCAGCTCAGCCGATCTAATACCAGCCACCCCTAGATCATACTTGAATTGTTCTGCTTGTTGTAAATCAATATTAAGACTTTTACTGATTGCTTCGGTAACAACCAACCCGCCCAAGTCTAAACTACGATTAAAAACTGGTATCCCGTGATCAATAATAACTAAGTCGCTATTAGTAGATCCCACCTCTACTAACATAATAGTGCCCTTATCATTACCAATAAGCGAGCGAATTAAAGCTATAATTTCACCCTCTAAAAAAACTAAATTAAGTTCAGCTTTTTTAAAAATTTCCACATATTTATTAACCAAAACTTTAGGTGCCCCAGTTAATAAAATTTTAGTAATTACTTTAGCCCCGGTCTTAATATCGGCAGAATGGCTAGCGCCATCGGTTGACTGACCAACTAGGCCGGTAATCTTTTTCCAATCTAAAACCATTTCCTCTAATGGTAAGGGCATCACTTTTCTAGCCTCAGCGTTAACTGCTGTCGGTAAATTAGCCTCACTAACATCAACTAAGGTAATAATGGAGGAAAAAACCGAAAAATTAGGTAAACTAGCTACTACCTGCCGACTAGTCATTCCGGACTCTTGCCAAATTTTGGTAATCATTTTAGCTGTATCCTCAATCGGCGCCTTTAAGGGATTATCTCCACCCAAATTCTCGCTAAAACCATAGGTTGATAAAACCACGCGTTTATTGTCGCGTTTAAGCTCTACCATTTTAATACCTGAACTACCAATATCTACACCAATACAAGCATTATTTGTATCCGATCCACTAAATAAGGCCATAATAAATTATAAATAAAACTTTGACGGCATTAAACCAATCTTCTATAATAATGGATGTTGGTTATTATAGCATAATCAACCAATTAGCCACAATAGCTATTTAATAAAATATATGAATTTTTTTTCACGATACAAGCGTCCAATATTAATAATCCTCTTTATTATCTTTACTATTGTCATGGCTTATTTACTATATATAGTATTTTTCCGCCGTATTGAAGAGCCTAATTTGCCCGGAGAAGAAGCTGGCCAGGAAATAATAACTGGCTTCCCCGAGGCTGGACCCAGCACCAATATTCGACCCACCAGTTCCGGTGGCACTGGCAACTTACCAGAAGCAGGTGGCGAGAGTGGCAATATCTCTTATATACCTAGTCAGGAAGAACCAACTGATAGTAGGGCCATGGGTGGTGTAACTAAAACTGACCAAGTTATTAACAGCCTAACTATTAACCCAACTATTAATAACCAGACAGGTAATATTCAATATTATGACCCTTTTGAAGGTAAATTTTATAAAGTAAGCGAAGATGGCTCCATTAGTCCCCTATCTAATAAAGTTTTCCATAATGTCCAGCAAGTAACTTGGTCTCCAAATGCTGATAAAGCTGTTTTAGAATATCCCGATGGCAGTAACGTTGTCTATGACTTCAACAAGCAACAGCAAGTAACTCTGCCCAAACACTGGGAAAGTTTTGATTTTTCGCCCAATGGCAACCAATTAGTCATGAAAAGTATTGGTATGGATGTTGATAGCCACTTTTTGGCTACTGCCAACAGCGATGGTAGTGGAGCGAAAGTGATTGAATTTATCGGAGAAAATGACAAAAAAGTTTATCCCGGTTGGTCGCCAAATAATCAAGTGGTCGCTTTATATGCCGAGGGGCTAGACTATGACCGGCAAACTGTATACTTTTTAGGACTTAATGGTGAAAACTTTAAATCAATGGTGGTACCTGGGCGTGGTTTTCAGTATCAATGGTCTCCCCAGGGTGATAAAATGCTTTATAGCGTCTATTCTAGCGACAACGAAATGAAACCAATGCTCTGGATAACTAATGCTTCTGGCAACCAAATTGGTGAAAATCGGCAAAGACTCAATCTACAAACATGGGCTGAAAAATGCACCTTTGCTAGTAATGAAGAAATATACTGTGCCGTCCCCACTAATCTAGATTACGGCGCTGGCCTTATGCCCGCCCTAGCTAACCAAACGCCAGATTATATATATAAAATCAACACTAAAACTGGTAGCAAACAATTAGTCGCCATTCCAGACCATAATATTACAGTAGGCAGTATGATGATAAGCCCTGATGGTTCTAAATTGTTTTTAACCGATAAAAATACCGGCGTAATTCGCCAAATTAAACTACGTTAAAAAATAAAATATGACTAAAACAACCAAGAAAAAAAAGCTCAATTTACACCAAACACTAGACAATCCTTGGATTATTAGTATTCTTTTAGCCTGCGCTGGGGTCTGTTTGGTACTGCTTATTAGCGTGCTCCTTAGCTGGCCTAAATGGACATCAAGTCAATCTACTGTTGGGCCCACCACAATATATACCCTAAAAGACAGTCTTGAAAAACAAATAGATAATGAGGGCGGCTTAACCACTAAAACAACTATTAGTCCTAAAGTTCTGGGCGGACCAATTATTTCTCCCGATGATCCTAGTCGTGGTGCCGAACAACCCCTTGTTTACATAGTTTATTTTGGCGATTTTGCTTGCACTTTTTGTCAAGAACAAAAACAAATTTTTGAGCAAGCCTTAAATACTTATCCAGATAAAATTAAAATGATTTGGAAGGACCTGCCAGAAAAAAACACTTCAAGTTTGTCATATCAAGCCGCAAAAGCCGGCCGTTGCGCTTTCTTACAAGATCGTTTCTGGCAATATTATAATACATTGTTGTCCGGCACATCGTTACAACCGACCGACCTAGAAATAGCTGCTGTTAAGGCAGGTTTAGATATAAATCTCTTCCGCCAATGTCTGCAAGAGGTCGATGGTCTAGCCGACAAACTTATCAATAAAAACTGGCAAGAAGCTGATGCTTTGGGTATAAGTGCCACTCCATATATCTATATCAATAGTCGAGATTTCTTAGGAAAACTTAGTTGGGAAGAGCTAAAAACAGTTATTGACTATGAATTAGCCCAATTAAATAATGGCTCACCAGAATAAATAGCCTTAAATTAATCATCATGCCAACTATATTTACTTGCACTAAATGCGGGGCTCAAGCGCCTAAGTGGTCAGGGCGTTGCACCGAATGCGGCGCCTGGGGCACAATGGTTGAAGAAGCGATAACTAAACATCAAACCGGTCCCAGGCAACAACTATCTAATAACAAGCCAGCCCAATTAATTAAATGGTCTGAATTGCCCAATAAGCCTGTCGTTCGCTATATTACTCATCTTAGTGAAATTGACCGAGTGCTGGGCGGTGGTCTAGTCCCCGGTTCGCTTGTACTACTGAGTGGTGAACCGGGCTGTGGCAAATCAACCTTAGTAGCCCAGATAGCCCAAACTCTAGATCCCCAACTGTCCATAATTTACATTAGTGGTGAAGAATCAGCTCAGCAAATTAAAATGCGGTTAGATAGATTAAACTATCAACCTCAAAAAATGACTTTTGCTAGTGAAACTAATGCCGAAACTATTATGGCCACAGCCATTAAATATAAGCCTCAGTTACTAATTATTGACTCTATTCAAACGGTCTATTCCGACGAAGTACCATCTGAGCCTGGCAGTGTTAATCAAATTAAGGCCTGTACTATTAAGTTCTTAGAATTAGCTAAGGAACACGATATTACAATTATTCTAATCGGCCATCTAACTAAAGAAGGCGTAGTGGCTGGACCAAAAACCCTAGAGCACTTAGTAGATACGGTTATCTATCTAGAAAATGAGCCACAGCATAGTTATAGCCTCATTAGAGCTAGTAAAAATCGTTTTGGCTCCACTAACGAAGTTGGGCTCCTAGAAATGACTGGCCATGGTTTTCGCCAGCTAGAAAAAACTACTAACCTTTTTATCCAACCGCTACAAGGCACTAGCGGTTCAGCGATTAGCTGTCTTATGGAAGGCAGCCGCCCCTTTTTATTAGAAGTACAAGCCCTAGTTAGTAAAACTTATTTTGGTTACCCTCAACGTAAAGCCATTGGCTTTGATTCCAATCGCCTACAAATTTTAACCACCGTTCTGAGCAAGCAAACCAAAATAAATCTAGCCGACCAAGATGTTATTGTTAGTGTTGCGGGTGGTCTAAAAATTAATGAAACAGCCCTAGACTTAGCAGTTTGCGCCGCTATTGCCTCTAGCTATTATAACCAACCCCTGCCGGATAAGACTCTCTTCTTAGGAGAGGTGGGGCTGGCCGGTGAAATTAGACCAATTGGCAAATTAGAGATGCGCCTTAAAGAGGCCATTAAAATAGGTATAGATCAGGTATTTTTACCGGCTCAAGCAAAAATCACTAGCAGTAAAATGAAAATTAAGACTAGCAATAATTTGCTCAATTTTTTTGATCAACTCTGGCAAAAGCCTGCTAAATAACAAGCCGGAACCAATTTTCAATTCTCTCTATTACTGAGGTAAAACATCCAACACGCCAGATTTCCAAGCTAGGTGGGCCATAGCTTTATGACGCCAGACACGATCACTTAATACTGCCAAGGCGGCTTTATGGGCTACCATAATTAAATCTTGATCAAAAATATTAGCTAATTGTAATTCAACAAAACCCGTCTGTTCATAGCCATAAAGTTCACCTGGTCCGCGCCACATTAAATCAAGCCGGGCCAATTCCTGACCACTATTATATTTTACCACCGCCCTTAGACGACGCTCAGCTAATGTTCCGCTGCCGGGAGATTTTAATAAAAAACAATAAGCCTGTTGCCCTCGTCGGCCCACTCGTCCCCGATATTGATGTAGCTGGGCTAAACCAAAACGATCAGCACTCTCAATAACCATAACCGTAGCACCAGGGACATCTATTCCTAGCTCTATGACCGCTGTAGCTACCAGTACTTGATAATTTCCAGCCACAAAATCAGCCATGACTGCCTGTTTCTTTGCTCCAGATAGACGGCCATGAAGAAGTCCCACTTTATAATTTTTAAATTCACCAGTGGCTAAACGATGAAATTCATCAGTAACAGCTTTTACTGCTAATTTATCTGAAGGATCCACCAAAGGACAAATAATAAAGGCTTGCTCTCCCTTATCTAAAAGCTGACGAATAAATTTGTACATCTTGCTTCTATCCTCATCTTCAACAATCTTAGTAGCAACTGGCAATCGTCCAGAGGGCATTGTCTTAATAACGGACAAATTTAAATCACCATAAAGACTTAAAGCTAAACTACGTGGGATAGGAGTAGCAGTCATGGCTAAAAAATGAGCTATTAAATTTTTATTATCTTCTGTGAATAATTTTTTATTAAGCAATAATTGTCGTTGCTCTACCCCAAAACGATGTTGTTCGTCTACTACAAGTAGTCCCAATTTATAAAAATCAACTGATTCTTGAAGCAAGGCCTGAGTACCAATAACAATTAGGCATTGCCCTAGGGCTAATTCTTTGGGCAGTTGCTTTTTAGTAATCTTCTTAATCCCCTCCCCTGGAGTGCTTAAAAACTGCTGAGTCCTCGTAAGCAGACCAATAGAAAAAAATTTTCCTAAACTCGCCACCACTGTCTGAAAATGCTGGTAAGCCAATACTTCGCTTGGTGCAATTAATGCTGTCTGGTAACCACTATCTGCTACATTAGCCATTGCCAAAATAGCTACTGCTGTCTTCCCGCTTCCTACATCACCTTGTAAAAGGCGCAGCATTGGCTGATTGCTTCCTAGTCCTTGCAGAATCTGCCAACTGCAACGCCGTTGGTCATTAGTTAGTTGGAAGGGCCAATTACTAATAATCTTTTTGGTTAAAACTTCATTAAACTTAATAATCGGCGCCTGACTAGCCTGCCATTTTTCTCTAATTAACTGACCCTGTAGCTGTAAAGTTACTAATTCATCAAAGGCCAAACGATGCCGTGCCGCCTCTATATCGGTCCAATTTTTAGGCCGGTGAATATTTATTAAAGCCTCCTTTAACGTCAAGAGCTTCTGTGCTTTTAATAAATCGGGTGGCAACCACTCCTCTATCTTAGCTAAGGTTAACGCCCGGTTAATAATAACCCGCAATTGCTTAATCGTTAAACCACTAATAGTAGAATAAACTGGCACTAACCCACTTGTGTGCTGAATGCCTCCTGTTTTATTCACCTTTTCATATTGCGGTGATATTATTAATGGCCCTAGTAAATCTTGACTAATTTTACCCGCCAATGATACATAATCTCCGGCTTGCAAATTACGCGACAAAAATGGCTGGTTAAACCAAACCACCCTGAGCTTACCTGTGCCATCATTTAATATAGCCTCAGTTACATATATGTGCTGGCGAGGACTGCGTCTAGTACTGATAATATCAATAGTACCAACAATATTAACCACCTCTCCGGTCACGGCCCGATTGATAGTAGTGCGGTGGCGAAAATCATCATAACGAAAGGGGTAATAATAAATTGCCTGACCAATAGTGGTAATGCCCAGTTTGGCCAATTTGTTTAATATTGTCTCACCAACACCCGAAATAGCACTAATTGGTGTATTAAAAGATAACATAATGCCATTATATCACAATATTAATCCCTAAAATAAAAAAAGTCCTCAAACTCTTTTGGACAAAGTACTCCCGGCAGGAATCGAACCTACATTACAAGATCCGCAATCTTGTGTCCTATCCATTGAACGACGGGAGCTAAATTAAAGCTTTAACAATTTTCCTAATATTTCGTCTAATGATTCATCGGTACGTTCTAAATCTTCTTTAATGTATTTTAGCAAATTTTCCCGGATTGGCAAGGGATTATTATCTAACAAAGGAATCACTAAATCACGACGCCAAGGTGAAGCAAAATCTAGATATAAGGACTTAATGCCCTGGGCTGGTTTATAGAGAACAGAAAAACTTTTAAATTCATCATAATCATAAAACTTATGCCCTAGCATAATTCCCTCAGTACCAATAATAAAATCTAACATTTCTGGCTCTTCGTTTTCATTAAAAACTATTATAAAAGCCACCAGAACAATAATCAAGGCAAACAGAAAATTGCTAGTTAAAACAGCAAAAATTAAACCAGCTAAAGCTAAAAGGCCAAATACCAGAAACCACCGCTTACTATGCTGGTAATGTTCCCGCTCTTTAATCTTCCAGCTAAATAATTTACGGCCATAAATTGGCAGTTCTTCATCCATAAAATCAACTTAAATAATATTTGACATGATAAATATTATCATCTATCATAAGCTCAAATGATGCTGATATTATACCACTACCTTAATTATCTAACAAGTTGGAGAGATGCCTGAGTGGTTGAAAGGGGCACCCTGCTAAGGTGTTAGTCGTGTAAGCGGCTCGAGGGTTCGAATCCCTCTCTCTCCGCCAGTTGGAAAAAGAAAGGTTTGGCTCGCCCTCTGCGAGGGCTCGCCAGCCAATTTTAAGCGCAAAATTAAATTTTTTGTCTTTCAAAATAAAGTTCGAGCCGACATTTTTTAGAAATTCCCGGATTTGATAATTGTCGCCCTGCGACAATAGAATTTTGGCTTGTTTTGCCTCAAAAATCATTTTTCTCATCGGTTCGAGCCAATTATTTCCCGATTGTTCAAAATCTCTGATTTTCTGCTCAATATCCAGTTTCTCGTTGAGCAGTTTTTGTTTCTTGGCTTGGTATTCTTCAAGAGTCAAAGCTCCGCCGGCAATATAGAGGTCCAATAATTTTTCAACTTTCTGTTCAATTTTGGCTTTCTCTTTTTTGAGATTTTGAGCAATAATCTCGCTTTCTCTTTTGGTTTGCTCTTTTTCTTTGTCTAACTCCAAAATCATATTTTCCGCCCAGTCGTCAGGCAAAGAAACTTTTTGAATAAAATCTTTCATCTGCTCAACAAGATTTTCTTCTCTTAAATACTTTTCATCGCATTTTTGCTTTTTCTTGGTGCATCGGTAATAATTATGTCCTTTTTGCTTTTCAGCGGTTATCATACAGCCGCAGTTTCCGCAACGCATAAAACCAGAAAAAGCAAATTCGTGTTTTCTTTTTCTCTTTTTCTTGCCCCGGTTATTCATTACCTGCTGAACAGAATCAAAAAGTTTCTTGGAAATAATTGACTCGTGAGATCCCTGATAAACTTCTCCATTAAACTTAAAAACTCCATAGTAGAAATGATTTTTGAGAATTCGCTGGACACAGGAAACTGAAAGCGGTTTATTGCGGTAGCTTGTTATTCCGCTATCTGCCAAAAACTGCTTTATGGTTTTTAGGGTGTAGTCGCCGGTAGCATATAATTCAAACGCTTTTCTGATAAACGGGGCTTTATCTTTATCTAAATCTATCTCTTTTGTTCTATGGTTATTGAGATAACCAAGCGGAGCAAAGCCGGGCCAAATTCCTTTACGCAGTTTTTGGCGATGTCCTCTTTTGATGTTTTCAGAAAGGTTGTCAACATAGTATTTACTTTGTCCGAAAGCGATTGAAAGCATAAATTTTCCTTGTGGTGTATTTTCAAACCAGAAAGTCGAGAATTTCAAATCAAGTAATTTCCCTGTGTCCAGCAGGTAAATAATTTTTCCGCCGTCAATGGAATTTCTTGCTAACCTGTCTGGGTGCCAAGCCAAAATTCCGCTGGCTTCGCCAGCGCAAATCCGGTCTAACATTTCTCCAAAAATTTTTCGGCCAGGTTCTTTGGCGGTTTGCGCCTCGCAAAGCGAGGCGACGATTTCAAGTTTTTCTTTGGCGGCAAATTCTTTTAGCTCAGCAAGCTGAGCTTCAATAGACAAAACCTGTCTTTCTTCTGAATCTGTTGATTTTCTGCAATAGATAAAGTATTTCATAGTTTCAAATTTAATTTAGAAAAGCCCGCTTCTGGCCGTTTTGCTTCGCAAAACAAAAAGACAAAAAATTCAATTTTGCGCCTAAAATCGGCTGGCGAGCCCTCGCAGAGGGCGAGCCAAACCTTTCTTTTTCCAACTGGCGGTGTGTATTTGAAAAAATCCGAACCGATTTCATTAACGGGCTCGGCGGGCGGAATTCCCCCCGAACCCCCTTTCCGCCCGCCTCGCCCTGAAGCGGAAGCGAAAAGGCAAACCGCCAAAGAACCTGAAAAAATGTCGGCTCGAACTTTATTTTGGCCAGAAGCGGGCTTTTCTTATTTTCCTTGATTGATCTTAATTTATTTGTTATCATTATATTGAAAGAATAGCATATCACTTACATACTATCAAATTATTGAAAATATGGCAAGAGAAAATAACATCGGAGAAAATATAAAGAAATACCGCATAAAGCAAGGATTGTCGCAGGAAGATTTTGCCAACAAATCCGGCGTTAAATATACAACCCTGACCAAGATTGAAAGCGGAGTTATTAAAAAACCCTCTGTCTTGATAATGGCAAAAATTGCCAAAGCATTAGGTGTAAATATTGAGGAGTTAATAAAATAAAACTATGTCAACACTTTGGAATCAAAATCAAGAAAAAGATTTCTTTATTAAATCTTTGGAGTTCGCAACGCCAGAACAACTTTTTTATATTACCAAAGATAAAAAATATTTGGCTTATTGGCCTAAAAATTATGATGGTGCAAAAACAACATTGCAGAGTAGAAACTCCCTAATTGGTTCTTACACAGAAAAATGGGCTACTGATTTATTTAGTGAGACAGCAAAGATGGTTGGTGGATATGCTGTACAAGGAGTAATCGCCGAAGAAATAGGATTAACAAACCAATCGCCAGCAGATGTTGCAATTTGCAAAACAAAAGATGTTATACAGCGACCGGAGAATATTTTAATGATTATTGAAGTTAAAATGTCTGTGGTTTGGAATTGGGAGTTTACGCCAGCAAACAAGAATTTAGTCTGCATTGGCGATTATAGGACTCATCAGGGCAACCCCGGACTTTTAAGGTCAGACACAATGTTAAAAGCCATTGGTAAAAGTATTAATATTCGCGTTTCAAGTTTTGCCGCTTCAAAAATTCCAATTATTATCCTTGGCAATACACCTATTACTAAAAGTTATTATGAAAAAGTTGATCACTTAAAAAGAAATGGCGTTATACAAGGTTTTTGGTCAATAAATCCAAAACCACTAGATAATAATGGAGAAAACATTAAATCAACACCTTTCATAGGATTTTATAGATTTGATACATACGAAGAATTAAGAGAAAACGCAATTAATCTTTTAAAAGAAGAAAGAGAATTTTTCTCCAGTATGCAAACAAGAAAGAGGTTGGGAAAAATTATTGAGATAGCCAATAAAGAGTCTACTTATGAAGCGAAAGCACATAAATTTTTAGAATTATTACGCCAAACAAAGGAATAAATTACTATGGGAAGACAAAGTTTTTACAACAAGAGAAAAAATGGAACACAAACCAGTGCATTTGGCACGCCGGGGCGGATAAATCATGATTCGTCCAAATTTTACAATAGTAAACTTTATGAAGGGTTAAATAATGGAAAAGATGTTGAGTATGTGGAAAATCAGATTAACCCTCAAAATATAAATAAAGTTTTTTGTAAAAGTAGTGAAGCTATGTCAGAGTTGCCGGATAATAGCGTTCATCTGATGGTTACTTCGCCGCCTTACAATGTAGGTAAAGAATATGATGAAAATTTATCTCTTAAAGAATATAGAGAGTTATTAAGACGAGTATTCAAAGAAACATACAGAGTTTTAGTTCCGGGCGGTAGAGCATGCATAAATGTTGCGAATTTGGGCAGAAAGCCTTACTTACCACTACATAGTTATATTATTGAAGATATGCATGACATTGGTTTTTTAATGAGAGGCGAAATTCTTTGGGATAAAGGAAGTAGTGCTAGCCCTTCCACTGCTTGGGGAACATATTTAAAAGCCAATAATCCAGTATTGCGAGATATTCATGAATATATTCTTGTTTTTTGTAAAGATACATTTACTCGCCTGAATCCAAACAAGAGGAAAAGCACAATTTCAAAAGAAGAATTTCTAGAATTTACAAAGAGCGTTTGGAAATTTCCCGCAGAGCGAGCCTCAAAAGTAGGACATCCTGCGCCATTTCCGATTGAATTACCATATCGGCTAATCCAGCTTTATACTTTTGAGGGAGAAATAGTTCTTGATCCTTTTGTTGGGAGTGGGACTACTTGTATTGCGGCTTTAAAAACAAACAGAAAATATGTTGCCTACGACATTGATAAAGAATATTGTGATTTAGCGGAGAGAAGAATAAAACAGTTTTTGCAAGAGCAAACATCGTTATTTGACAAAAAAGAATTTACCGCCAAAGAACAAAATCTGTAAGATTTTGTTAGTGGGCTAACGCTTGCGAAAAACTTGAAATCGTCCTTTTCGCTTCCGCTTTCGGGCGAGGCGGGCGGAAAGGGGGTTTGGGGGGAATTCCGCCCGCCGAGCCCGTTAATGAAATCGGTTCGGATTTTTTCAAATACACACCGCAAGACAATTTTTGATCGAACGCGACCCTAATGGCTAAAGTATAAAAATATGAATAAAGACAACATCAAAGGTGTAATTTTAAGACAAAAATTGTCAATCCTTATA
>Ga0208940_1002309_pt1 | contig 17871 bp, 15 predicted proteins | sample AD_JPNNA6_MetaG_FD_184445 | JGI IMG/M metagenome (GOLD analysis project Ga0208940, IMG submission 184445) | Active sludge microbial communities of municipal wastewater-treating anaerobic digesters from Japan - AD_JPNNA6_MetaG (SPAdes) (version 2) | ecosystem: Engineered > Bioreactor > Anaerobic... | reverse complement strand
GTAAGAAAAATAACAATCAAGACAACCCTTTCTACCACATATACATTGAATATTGCTATCACTTACTTTAATGTGACCAATCTCACCTCTACTGTTAACGATCTCTCCTTTATATATTAAACCAATAGCACAGGCAGCACGTGCTGAAACAATCATTATTCTATTGTATCGTTGAGTAATGTCTGAAGTTGATAGGACATACGATATCATACTGCTTATATTGTGGTCATAAAATAATCGAGTATTGGGAAATTTGCTGAGTAAAAGTTCATTAAAGTTGAATTCTTTTAATTGAGGCATTAAGGTATATGAATGTAAAATACCATGTTTTGTATCTATATCGCCGGGTACTGAACAGCCAACTGCAGCTAAATTTTTTTTATACATTGGATTTTGTGCCAATACCTCATCAATTTGATTGATTATAGCTTTGCTAAATTCACTGGCTGAGATATTACTTTTAATAGTTCTTTTGGATGTAGCTAAAATCTTATTACTGAAACTTACTATGGAAACATATATAGCTTTTTGATTGAAGGTGATGCCAAGATAAACCTGTTTTTCATGATCTAACGTATAAAAAAAAGCTTTCCTGCCTTTTTCTTTTTGTTTGCCTTCGGTAGGTACTATTATACCTGAATTTTTTAAGATTTTAAATGAGTTCATGACGGTATCCATGGAATAACCGGAATAACGTTTCACTTCAGCTTTTGAAAGAGTAGTGTGGTGGCGGAATATATCTACTATATGTCTACGTTTATTTTCTTTTCTTTTATTTATTCTTTCACCATGAGCCATACGGTAACCTCGTATTTGATTAGTTTCGTTATATAAATCAATATCGATAGTATCATTTTCTTAAAAAATAACATATAACATTATTGCAAATATTTTTTACTTTTTCAATTATTTTTTGCAATTTAAAATGACGAGGATTATTAATTAGGTAAAGCTTTATCCATTCGTATTTCAATATTTTACGGTTATACGTTGCAAACATTTAACAAAGAATAGACTTTTTTCATTACACAGATATTAGTCAATAATATAATCTTTTCTTGACATAAATATTATTTTAGCATAATCTTACAGTTATACTGAAAATATTTCATTGTAGCAAAATCTGAATAATCAAGGTGCAGTATGAACACAATAATAGCAATGGGAACGATACTTTTTGTTATACTGGCGATTCTGTTTATCATCATTATATTATTGCAATTTGATAAAAGTAGAGGCATGGGCATATTGGGTAGGTACAGAAATACTGCATCTTGTTTATCCACTGCTGACATTACCATCACCATTACCATGGTGATGGTTGCATTTGTTATGCTGGGTTCACCGGGGCTATCAACATTTGAACTGCATAGTGCATATTCATACGAAAAAGATGCGTTGCAGCAAGAAAAGACAGGCGCTGTGATAGCGCAAAAAGGTAAAGCGTTACAACAAGTGCAACCTGACGGGTCACAGATTGATGACAATTCCATGCTAAAGGTGGAACATGATGAAAGCTCATTTTTAGTTTATTATAAAAACCGTTGTATTTTGAAACATTCTGCTAACAATCCATGTATTGCTGTTGGCAATGGTACTGCAGAGTATGCCATGAGTAAGGGTTCTTTCAAAATAAAGGAAAAGATTGCCAATAAAATAAATCTTAAAAAATTTACCATAAAAGAAAATTCTGATACGATAACCATAAATTTTGATGATACCGTTACCATTGCAATAAATGCAAAAGATAACTGTACTATTTCATTTCAATGTAAACCAGATTATAACAGATTGTGGTTAAAGCTTGAGGCATATAAAAAAGAACACATCTATGGTTGTGGTGAACAATTTTCAAAATTGGATTTAAAAAATAAAACCATACCATTGTGGGTGGAAGAGCAGGGAGTAGGGCGGGGCCATGATTTGATTACCTTTTTAGCTACTATTTCTCATGGCGCTGGTGGTGCATGGAATACAACCTACTATCCACAACCAACCTTTGTTTCAAGTAACAACTATTTTGTGCATTGCAATATTTCGTCCTATGCACAGTTTTCTTTTAACGATACCAACCATTGTCTCTATTTCTGGCAGATACCGGTATCTATAGTTATTGGTTATTATGATTCTGCAGTTGAATGTATAAAAGCGGTAGGTGATCTTGTTGGACGACAGCCTCGCCTCCCTGCATGGGTTCATGACGGTATGTGGCTTGGCGTTCAGGGCGGGACTGAAGTGGTACAATCAAAATTGCAGGATGCTCTCGATTCGGGTGTCAGGGTTTCGGCTGTATGGGTGCAGGATTGGGTTGGCAAACGGATAACATGGTTTGGGAAGCAGTTATTCTGGGACTGGCGATATTCACAAGAATTATATCCTGACCTGCCGGCTCTTATTAAGGAACTATCGCACAAAAATATAAAATTTTTAGGCTATATAAATTGTTTTTTAACCACGGATGGCGATTTATATAAAGAAGCATCCCAAAAAGGATACCTGGTAAAGGACAAAACTGGCGCAGTACGGCATATTGTAACCACAGCATTCCCGGCAGGGGTGATTGACTTAACCAATCCGCATGCATGCAGATGGATTAAAGATGTAATAAAGAAAAATATGATTGATTTAGGTTTAAACGGCTGGATGGCAGATTTTGGCGAATATCTTGAAACTGATACACAGCTTTATTCAGGTGAGTCGGCAGAACTATTTCATAATACATATTCAGTACAGTGGGCAAAAGTAAATTATGAAGCTATAAAGGAAGCCGGCAAGTTGGGTGATATTGTATTTTTTACGCGTGCTGGTTATACTGGTACTTCGCAATACAGTCCATTAATCTGGGCTGGCGATCAGCTTGTTAACTGGAGTAAAAACGATGGGCTTGCTTCGGTTATACCGGCAGGAATTTCTCTGGGTTTTTGTGGAGTAGGGTACTACCATTCGGATATTGGTGGTTATACAACATTGCTATGGATTAAGCGAAGCAAAGAACTATTTATGCGGTGGGCTGAATTGAGTGCATTTACGCCAGTAATGCGAACACATGAAGGTAACCGCCCGGAATCTAACTGGCAGTTTAACAGCGATAAAGAAACCCTGCAGCATTTAGCTAAAATGACCAGAATTCATACAGCACTCAAACCCTATTTTGAAAAATGCAAGGATGAATACCATACTAATGGCTTGCCATTGATCAGGCATCCGTATATCCATTATCCTGATGACGAGAAACTACATCTATTCCAATATCAGTATTTGTTAGGCAGGGATTTACTGGTAGCTCCAGTGTACAGTAAAGGGAAAAAGAAGTGGGAAGTATATCTTCCGCATGACAACTGGATTCATGTTTGGAGCGGAAAAGAATTTTCTGGTGGAACCGTAAAAATAGATGCACCGTTAGGGCAGCCACCGGTATTTTACCGGAAAGATTCAAAATTGAGTGATTTATTTATGAAGTTAAAGGATATATAAGCCATGCTAATAATTCTTTAACAACTGCAAGGTATGATTCTGCATCTCTATCACATAGTATTGCCATACCAGGTTTTGATTCATCAACATTTTATTTATAAAATCATTGACAACTATCGGAGATAAACAATTATTTTATTCAATACATAATGATGCCACTTATAAATAATTTTTGATGTATTTCTCTTAGTATAAACAGTGGAAATTTTGTACTTTTTATTATAATAAAATAAATAGTATAAATAGTCAAAAATGATTTTTCAGCGTGAAGATTATTATTTGATGGAAACATGGTAAAATTTGAAACTATCATATAAAATATCACAGATTAATGATTCCATATACAGAATTTCCCTGCCACTTCCCGGTAATCCACCTTACATTAATGTTTATTGTTTTAAAGGCGAAGTAAACACCCTTTTTGATACCGGAATATCATGGACATGGAGATTATTGCAAAAAGCTTTGCATGAGATTGGATTGCAGTTTAAGGATATTCATCAGATTATACCATCACATGGTCATGTGGATCATTATGGTGCAGCAAATGCAATAGTGAAAAGAAGCAATAATAATATTCAGGTGATAGCCCATAATGCTGACGCAATGCGGATAGAAAAAGGAGTTTATGCCAATCCATTGGTAATGTTGCGATTTATGCAATCTATGGGTGTACCAAAAGCGTTGATTGTGCCATTAGCAATCCTTGATGTTGCATTTAAATCTATGGGTCATAACGTTACCATCACCCATAAAATAATTGATGAAGTTTATACATTACGAGTAGGAGATTATAATGCAAAATTGATTTTAACACCAGGACATTCAAAAGGGCAGATGTGTTTATTTATTGAAAAGGAGAGTTTGCTATTTTCTGGAGATCATATTGTTCCTGGAGTAAAACCTATTATTTTAGCGGGCTTTGAACCAAATACATCATTCCCCGTTTCACAGAGTCATGCTATTTTTCATACTGCATTGAAAAAAATTACAAAGCTACATCCCCGTGTAACATTTCCTGCACACGGTGAACCCTTTGATGGAAAACTTGACAGGTTAATCAACACCTATCACAAGATATACCAATTACGGAAGCAACGAATATTTTCCATACTATTGAATAATGATTACACAGTCTATTCGCTTGCACGAAAGGTTTTCAAAAGTCTTAAGGGAATAAATTTAGTGCTCGATATGTATCTTTCACTTTCAGAAACATACACTCATTTAGAGGCAATGTGCATTGAAGGTGAGGTCATCAAATATTCATTTGACAATGTAATCTATTATACTGCAGCTTTATATTAATTAAGGTTAAACTACTATACTATCTGGTTCCATGTTTCATGGTATATCATGTTCATTTTTTATGCGATAGTTACTGCTTATGAATATTTTCGTAAATAACGTATTAACAGCAGCATTACAATCAATGCCAAAAAATTTATTTCTGTTGATACCTATGACACTTAAATTATACGGAGAGCAGGTTCACGGTATGCTGTCGGTTTGTTACATTTGGTGGTGATAGTTACTATTATAGAGTAATTGGAATGTGTTTAATGTTTTTATGAATACAATTTCTAATGTGACATAATATATCTTATCAGAAGTAATGAAAGTTCAAATGGAAGTTCAGTATCTATTTTTATTAGATTACGATAAATGAATAGACAAATTTAAACCTGTATAAAATATCTTTTAAAAGATATTGCATAATGGATATGTACTTTATAATGAGCCAATAAACCATAGGGACTATCATATAGTATGAGATTAATAAGCATTGCAATCCCAATAATATTTATATTTGTTATTTCCTGTTTTAATACGGTAGAATCTAAAAACAATAACACCGGGTTAACAGTATCATTTACAGGAGATGTTATTATGCATGGTCCTGTAAAGTCGTTTGCTTTCAGAAATAATATTATTGATATAAAAACAAAACGAACTATCAATAATGGTGGTTTTGATATACTATTTGAACATATAAAACCAGAATTTGAAAATTCAGATTATGTTGTTACAAATATGGAGTTTCCCGTTGCTCCACCGTTTACAAGCAAACCTTTTATATTCAATTGCACTCCAGCAGTTTTAGATGCATTTGTGAGCAATCATATAAATATTGTGACACTTGCAAATAACCATATTCTTGATCAACAATACGAAGGTTTACTGTCCACCATAAAAATACTTGAATCAAAAAATATTAATTATATTGGTGCAGGTACACTGATAAACACAACAAAAGATTCAATAAATGGCATTGTAGTTGGTGATAGTATCAAAATAGGCATTATTGCCTATACAGGAGTTTTCAACTATGAACTATCACGAAAACTAAAAAAAGATATTTATATAAATGATTTTTATAGCATAAACAAAGTATTGAATGATATTGCTCGTATTAAACAAAAATGTGATTTTCTTGTAATGGTGGCTCATATTGGTGAAGAATATAAAACACAACCTGCAAAAAAAGATAGGGATATTATACACACCTATTGTGAGGCAGGCGTAGATTGTGTTATAGGACACCATCCGCATGTGATTCAACCTGTTGAACAGTTTAAAACAAATGATGGACGTTTTTGTACCATATTTTACAGCCTTGGTAATTTTATAGCCAACCAGTCTTCAGTCCATATTGATGCCATAAGCAGTGTTGAATGCAGTACACGTGAAACAATTATTGTACAGCTTACTGTAACAAAGAATACTGAAAACAATCACCACTATACAGTAATTCCCGTAATGATAATCAACATTCCTGACACTGAATCAAAATATAAATATGGGAAGAGAATTCAACCCATCGCTATTATGCAGTATATAAACCTGCTTAAAAAAGAAAACAACAACAGTGAATATATAAACTATTTAATAAACAGAAAGAATGAGTTGATAAAACATCTGTTTTTATATGACAACTATCAAAACATAAAAATTAAGGATAACTATTAATACATTTATAGTAGCGAGGCAATGATCATTTTCTGGACATTTTCCGTGCCATCAATAAACATCATGGTATGCGCACAGTTGTTAAGATGTTTTATCTCGCTTGCATTGAAAATGGAACGGTAGCCTAAAACATCCATACCAAAAGTTGTAATATCTAAAAATAATCGTGATGCAAAATATTTTGCTATAGAGGATTCTTTGCTAAAAGGTTCACCATTATCAATTTTTTTACATGCATCCTGATATAATAATCGTGCTGCATGGATACGGGTTTCAAATTCGGCAATTGTAAAATTTATTCCCTGAAAATTGTAAAGAGTTTTTGAAAATTGTTTTCGTTTCTTTGTATGTTCTAATATTATATCAAAGGCTCTTTGTGATCCACCAACACAACAAGCAGCTACCAATGGCCTTCCCTTATCAAGCATTTCAGTTAACAAAAAATAACCACTTCCATCTTCTCCTATTTGATACTCTTCATCTATAGTTACGTTTTCCAGGGTTACCGTTCCAAGCACACTATTATAAAAACTATCTAACATTAATTTGTTTGTGCATAATCCTTTAGCATTTTCCGGAATTAAAAATGCATTTAAACCTGCCCTGCCCTTTTTACCGCTCCGTGCAAAAACAATATAAAACGATGCAATGCCGCTGTTTATGACAATGTCCTTTGTACCATTAATAATATATTGGTTATTATTTTTTGTTGCAACTGTTGTTATAGCTGTAATATCCGAGCCAGCATTTTCTTCGGTTAAACAAAATGCAAAAGGCTTTTTTGCATCGATGATATGATTAAGTAAAAATATTTTCTTATTATCATCCGCAATAGATTTTATTAATTCCAGACAATGAATCGTAGTTAACATGGTTGGCAAAGTATCAAAATAATGATACGCAAGTTCTTCAAATACTTTTCCCGTTTGAGTAAATGTTGTAGCAAGACCTTTGTATGTATTACTTACCAGCAGCAGATGTATTTTATTAGTATGGTATATTGAATAATATGCCAAAGCCCTTTCATAATCGGGTAAATTATCAAATTTTGTTTTATTAATATTTAATGTTTGTATACAATTATTTATTAATGCATCAAGATTATCAGTTGATATCCCGTTACTCATGATTTCTTCTCCATAGCAAATAATCAATAAATTGATTTAGTTCATTTATTTCATAATGTGTAAGATTTTTGATTTTATCAGTGATAGAGTTAATGGTAATATCAGATAGTTCATCATCAATGTTTGAAGAAGATTCTTCATCAAGGAAATACGATACAGGTTTTTCAAGATGTTTTGCAATCTCTTCTATTTGCTGTAAATACAATCTGCGTTTGCCTAATTCATAGTTTGATAATGCAGCCTGTGTAATGCCAAGCATCTTTGACAATTCAATCTGCGTTATGCCCTTCTCTTCACGAGCTATTTGAATCTTTTTGCCAATCTTTTTAAATGCCATAACATATACTCATTTTTTATAGTACCATCGATGTCATAGAAATAGTGAAAAATATAAGTTTTTATACTTCTCTGAAAACATACCATGATAGTCTCGCATCTTACATTTAGCAGACAGGTAGTATACTGTGTTACGCGATTATTAATGCATATTTACTTTTTTATGACAATAAAAAATTTTTTTTGATATTTGTATTGACAGTATAACAGCTATAACACTAATATAACAATATGTTATATTTCATAGGTAACTATCGTACAAAAAATTGTTGAATATAGTTTTGAGTAATAGCATCATAATTATCAGCATATATTGTTATCGATAGTTGTTATCGCAATAATGAACTGAACCTGATAAATGAATGTAGCAATGAATACCATATATATGTGAGGAGGCATATATGTTTGATTATATCATGAACGATGAACAATTGAAGTTGAGGGATGAAGCTCGTGATTTTGCAAAATGGGTACCTCGTGAAATGATTTTAGACATGGATGCAGAAAAAATACATTTCCCAAAAGAATTTTTAAAAGAGGCTGGAAAAAGGAATTTGCTGGGCATACGATTGCCAGAACAATATGGCGGCAGAGGACTAAATTGGGTAGATGATTGTATTGTTGCAGAAGAGATTGGCGTTGCCAGTTATTCATTAGCTTGTTTATGGGGCGTTGGTGCTGATATAGTGTGTGAAGCAATAGTTGAATTTGGAAGCGAAGAATTAAAACAGGAAATCGTTGTACCGTTATTAAAAGGTGATGTTTATGCTGCAGAATGCCTGACAGAACCACGCGGCGGTTCAGATTTTTTTGGAGCATCAACAGTTGCCAAGAAAGATGGCAGTGATTGGATTATTACCGGTCAAAAACGATTTATTGTTGGAGCTGAAGGTGCTGATTGGTTTATGGTATACGCGGTAACCAATCCTGAAGGGAAGGCTCATCAGCGTTTAACCTGCTTTATGGTGCCACGAACAAAAGGTGTTGAAACAAAATATATCTACGGACTTATGGGAGTTCGTGGGGGTGGTGCTGGTCGCTTAATTTTAAACGAGGTACGAGTCCCTGAACGGTATGCTTTGAATGGTATTAATGGTGGTTTTGATGTTTTTGTCAGAAATATGTTGCCCGAACGTTTAGGTACCGCTGCAATGACTATTGGCAGTGTGCGCCCTGCAGTTGAGATAGCAACCCGATATACCTCTATGCGTAAAGCATTTGGTCAACCCATAGCATATTTTGAAGCAGTTGGCTTTAAAGTGGCAGATAGCGTCATGTTACTGGATGCTACCCGATCACTGGTATACAGTACAGCGCTGGCTATTGATTCAGGCAAAGTACATCCAGGAAGAGTGCGAAGGATGGTGTCCGAATCCAAAAAGTTTGTAACCGAATCCGCATGGACTATCGCCAATAACTGCATGCAGGTAATGGGTGGTATTGGCTATACCAATGTTTATCCACTTGAACGTATTGTAAGGGATATCAGGTTATCCATGATATGGGTTGGTACCAATGAGATTATGGATTTAATCATTCAGAATGAATGGTATAAAGAATACTTTAAGGTAATCTCAAAATTAAATTTGCGAGATGTTGAACAGGATGCTCCTGGTGCAGATCAGGTTGAAGAAAAGGTTTATGAGTGATAGTTATTAAAGATTGGGCATGCGCTACAGTTCATCGTTAATCATTGATACAAGCTCGCGTATATCAGATATGTCATTTTCAATTTGATTCCAGTTGATGCGCCTGCCCTCTTCTTTTGCTTTTTTATATCGTGCTTTTAAAGTTTGCACCAATTTTTCAACATGCTCAAGCTCAGATTCAACATTATCAGCAATTTCAAATGGACTATATTTTGCATATTCTGATTTCATTGTTTCAAGATCAACTATCTCACCCCAATGAGGCACATAAACTGTATAGCCAAATCTGTTACGTATTTCTTCCGCTAACAATGCTGATGCATTTTCTTCGCCATGGACAACAAAGACTTTTAATTTAGGATTTTTGATAGTACTCATCCAATCAAGCAGTCCTTCTTTATCAGCATGAGCAGAAAATCCACCAATAGTATAAATTTTGGCTCTAACAGCAACATTTTCGCCATATATTTTGACCATGTGTGCACCGTCAACAATTCGTCTTCCCAGAGTACCTTCTGCTTGATATCCAACAAATACAACCGCTGACTCGGGTTTATATAAATTATTCAACAGATGATGCTTTACTCTCCCTGCAGTACACATCCCACTTGCAGATATGATTATGGCACCTTTTGCATTCTTGTTTAACCATTTTGACTCTTCCACTGTTTTAACAAAATGAAGATTAGGAAAATCCAGAGGACTATCGCCCGAACGCAATAAGTTATTTATAGCATCATCAAAACAATCCTGGTTATTCAAAAAAATATGAGTAGCTGATGTTGCTAAAGGTGAATCTAAATAAACAGGTATTGGGGGGATTTCCCCCTTTTTCACAAGCTGTGCTATGGTGTATAATAATTCCTGGGTACGTTCAATAGCAAATGCTGGAATAATTATATTACCATGTTTATTATATGATTCAAGTATAACTTTTTTTAATTCATTATAGGTATCTTCTTTGCTTTTATGAAGTCTGTCACCATAGGTTGATTCTATAAGCAATATATCAGCATAGTCGGGAAGTTCAGGATCACGAATTATTGCCTGATTTTTTTGGCCAATATCACCAGAAAATACTATAGCATTTTGTTTGCCATTATCTTTGATATTCATCTCTATAAACGATGAACCCAATATATGACCAGCATCCTTAAAACTTACTGTAATATCAGGATGAATTGATACCGTTTGATGATATCTCACAGGATTAAAGTATTGCATACAACGCTCTGCATCTTCAGAGGTGTATAGTGGTTCAATATATTCGCGTCCCAATTTTTTTCGCTTTTTATTAATGATTTCAGCATCCTGCTCCTGAATATGGGCACTATCGGGCAACATAATACTACAAAGTTCACAGGTTGCCTTTGTGGCATATATTGGCTGAGTAAAACCTTCTTTTACTAATTTTGGAATAAGTCCACTGTGGTCAATATGTGCATGGGTTAAAAGTAAACTGTCTATCTGTGAAGGTGCATAGATGAGATTAAGATAATTTCGTTCCCTTAGCTCACGTGTTCCCTGAAACATACCGCAATCAATCATAACGGTAAAATTATTATTCTTAACAATAAATGATGAACCAGTTACCGTGCGTGCTCCACCAACAAATTCAATTTTCATAACACCATAATTCCTTTTTCATTTTATTATTAATTATAAATTCATTGTTTCACTCTGTATCATCCCATCTATTAATGTAATGATTCTTTGTGTTTTTGCTGCTATGCTCTGATCGTGAGTAACAACCACTGCTGTTGAGCCTTTATCCTTACAATTTTTAAATAAAAGTTCAATTAAAATATCCGAGTTTTTACTGTCCAGATTACCTGTTGGCTCATCAGCCAGTATAATATCAGGTTGCGTTATGAGTGCTCGTGCAACAGCAACACGCTGACATTCACCACCCGACAACTCAGCAGGTTTATGCCCTGCTCTATCAACTATTTTGAAGTGCTCTAACAACTCAAGTGCTTTGTGTTTTGCTTCCTTTTTTGATACTCTTCGTATTAAAAGAGGCATCATGGTATTTTCCAGTGCGGTAAATTCGGGCATCAGGTTGTGCATCTGGAAGATAAAACCAATATGCTTATTTCTAAATGTTGCCAGCTCATCATACGAAAATGGTGAAATATCCTGATCTAATATCTGAACATATCCCTGCTGGAAGGTATCAAGGCACCCAATAATATTTAACAGGGTTGATTTTCCTGCACCTGATGGACCAACTATCGAAACTATCTCACCTTTATTAATGGTTATACTAATATTTTTTAACACTGTAATAGTGCTGCTGCCAAATCCATATTGTTTAATAATATCCATGCCTTTAATGGCACTATTGTGTACGGTATCATCCATAGGGTTATCCATAGCAATAATTATTCATAGCGTATTGATTCAACAGGATGCAATCGTGATGCATACCATGATGGCAGAATGGCAGCCACAGTGGCAATAAAGATTGCCAGTATAGCAACAATCATAACAAATTCAGGTTGTATTTGCGTGGGAAGCGAATCAATATAATATACATTCTTTGGCACCAGCGAAACAGGATAAAAAATACCTAAATCAAAAGTTATAAATATCCATGACATTACACCATTAATAGTTCTCTCAATCCAGTGTATGATTGATTCCAAATTGATGGCGGTAACAAGCCCGGTAATAACGCCAACAATTGCACCAATGAGCCCGATGAAAAAACCTTCAAGCACAAAGATGGTCATGATGGAATATGGATGCGCCCCCATTGTTTTTAATATGCCAATAGATTTACGTTTTTCCATTACCACCATGACAAGTGTACCCATTATGGTAAATGAAGCTGAGATTATCACTAAAAATAAAATAATAGTCATAATTAACTTTTCAAGACGCAGTGCATAGAATAAATTTTGATTTTGTTGTTCAGCAGTTGTTACCTGATAATCATAGCCAATGAGTCCCTGAACAGTTGAAGCTATTTTATCCATATCATATATATCATCAAGTTTCAAAGCAAGTCCGCTTACAATATTACCAATGCCATAGAGCTGTTGCGTTTGCGGTATTGTCATGATGATAAGCTTGGTATCAAAATCGTAATATCCCGTTTTGAAATAAGTTGCGATGCGGTATTTCCCGATGCCGGGCGTTATCCCTTCTTTTGCGGTTAACCTTCCTTTGGGAACAATAATCTCTAAATAATCGCCTAAGCGCAAATTATAATTAAATGCCATCTCCTCGCCAATAGCTATTGTAGTAGGTTTACTAAATTCTTTATCACCGGCAGTGACAAATTTTTTTATATCATCAGGGACCATACCGGGAATGCCATAACCACGGATTGCTACAGGAAAAATATATGACTTAACACGCACTAAACCCTGTCCCTGGACAAATGGTTCTATAGAGCGTATTCCTTTTATTGTTTTTATCTTGTTCGATAGTTCTTTATAATCGGGTAAACCTTCGCTATTATTATCTACAAAAAAGCGACTCACTGTTATATGCGCATCAACATCCAGAATTTTATCGCGAATCTGACTCTGGAAGCCCGTCATTACTGACATAACCACGATAATGACAAATACGCCAATAGCAACTATAAACAGCGATAAAAATGTATTAAAAGAGATAAATCCCTGAGATTTTTTTGCCTTAAGATACCGCCATCCTATGAACAGTTCATATAATCGCATAGATATTCCTTGAAAAAAATTATAACGAATGTATTAAATTATAGTATTTTGTCAAATGTATTTATTTATATGAAGATTTCAGAAAATGTTTATATAAAATGCAGCATTTATAATTCTACTTTTATTGAAATAAAAAGTTCAATGCTCATTACCGCAAGTTTACAGCCTCCACAATTATTATATACTGGAGATTTGCTTCCATTGCTATTATTGATATAATATTCATCGCCTTTGGTTACCGGTACATATTCATATATCACTTTGCCTCCAATGATAAAATGGGTAAATGAATACTGTATGCCAGCTTTTCCACAAAGATAGAGTATCCCATCAAAATCATCATGGAAATCAATGTCGCGTTTAACATGATTGTCAACATCATCAGCATCGGCAAATATACCGCAGGATAGTCCTCCAGATAGTGATAAATTATACATAGTATACATAGCTTCTATTGCGATATAGGGAATGGAATACTCCTGTTGATAGATAATACCTATTCCATACATTGATACCTTTGGCGAACCGGGTGGATATTCTACATAGCCGTCACGTGCCGACATTTTTATATTTTTATAGATGTATCCAGCTTTCATTATAAGTTGAAAATCTTTATTATTAACTACTAAAAATCCACAGTAAACATTATAATTATGCATATATTCCAGATAATTGTCATGATGCGAAAAGTTAGTTTTTACATATGGATTATTATTATCAGTCCAATCCGAATCATTTATTGTTCCAATAGAATGGTCATAACTATTTTGCAATGATAATCCAGTGGTAAACCAGCCATAGTATAATGCTACCTCATAAAAATAGTAGTAAAGGTGATCGATATTCCAATGTAATTGACTTACTTTTCTACCATTATCATACACATATTCACCAAGGACACCTTGTGAAAAGCCACATCCTAATGCCGTTGTTATATAGAAATCATGGTCTTCATTAGCAAAAGCTATAGAATAAAGACAAAATAATAACATTATAGCTATGCCATAATGGCAGAATTGCTTCATCACTTTATTCACCATGCAAATTTTTACAAATCAAAATTTGCGCATATACTATAATAGTTTACATTAAAATGCAACACCAATATAAGGATAAATTCCTCCATAGTATAAATTCACATAACCGCCATGATTTAATTTATGGTAGCTACTTAATCCAGGTGCTATCCAATCAACACCAAAATTGCATGCTATAGAATGTGAAAGGTTAACCTTATAGCCTGCCCCTAATTTGAATGTGTAGTCTGTATCATTGCCATAAGAATGCGCACCGTAACTATCTTTAAAAATAGCAGTATAGCCTATTCCAAAACCAAAATCAAAATAAATATTTGTTGTTTTAACTGGACCTCGGAACATAATTCCAGCAATACCCGATACAATATGGATATCACCACCTTTTTCAAAATATTTTATATCAACCGGTTCAATGGAAACTGATTTATGCAATATATCAATAAAATATCCTGTCATATAGGGATGCTCTTTATCATTGTTGGGAAATAAAAACAATAGTGATGCTTTACTCAAGTAACCCCATTTATCAAAATAATCTACACTGTCATCTTTAATGTTTATAGTTCGCGAATTTTCCTTATAATCAGCTAAAAGAGAGCATGGGCTATAATTTAATGCAATATCAACAGCAAAAAGATAAGTAGTATAAAAAATGTTTGACATAGCTACTATCATTATACAAACAAATGATACAATACCTTTCCTCATCATAGTACACCCCTTTTATTATCCTTTACATTATATAATCTTACTCAAAATCATTATATAACCTTATATAAGAGCACCAAACAAATAGCAAGGTGCCCTGATATCTACTTACACTAAAACGATTATTTTATTATTGTAAAAAATTAAATATTTAGCTCATCTAATATGTACTATTACTATTTATAGCTATAACTAAATCCTATATAGTATTTATTCTTTATAATAGATACACAGCCTGAAGTAATCAAACCTGTACCAATTGCAGTTGCAAAAGGATGAGCTCCGTATATTAAAGGAATTGCGGCAAAACCACTAGTAATACCAGCCATGAAAGCTGCACCATAATATTCAGCTAATATAACAACACCCGATATAATACATAATGTTCCATATATCTGGGGCCCATATTTGTCCCATGCATTTGATACTGAATGCTTAACCTTGTGTGCTGCTTTTTTGATTTTTTTAACTAATCCTTTCTCTGTATTTGATATTGTTTCATATTCTACAGTTATTTCCACGCCATTGTCCAATGATATTACATTAGTATCTTCATTTCCATTAACTTCTACACCTTGCTTTGTTTCTAAATTTTGGTATAATTCTGTTTCAAATTCAACTGCTAAATTTGAATCTTCCATTGGTAATGATAATTCTATTTGATTATTTTCAATATCTGTATCTGTTGTATTGGTATCTGTCATATTAACATTTGATACTTCTCTAACAGATATTTCTTTATTTTCCCAAGCCCTTTCTTGATTTGTGCTATTATTTTTAAATTCATATACTATGTATTTATTACTCTTTATTGTTTTATCTTGTCCATTATTTAACTTTATATTATCATACAACATCTCATGAAATGAAAACTGAATCAAAACATCTTTTTCTGCTAATGTATACATTGCTTGACTAATATTTCCATTTACCATAATCTCGGCTGCCATAGCAGATTTTGAAGATAAGTCATAACATTCTGCCCTAAAATTTCTTGTCATAAATGCTGATAATTCATCTTCAATTATTGTTAATTGGCCATCAATAAGTTCTCGGTCAGATTCGTTCATAGATCGCATGGTATCTTCTGTAACAATTGCTTTAAAATAATAATCATATTTCTTTGCAATGTCATTGGATGTAGGAGTATAATTGCTACACGAAACAATATAAGTAAACGATATTATAGTAATAAATAAACATGTTTGTAACAATAATTTTTCAGTTATGAGGGAATGTTTTATTTGAGATTTGAGATTTGAGATTTGTAATACATATTTAATCCTCGTGTTTATATAATATATTTTTTCTTTAAGTTATAATAGATTATTTGTCAAGTATATTTTTATTATTTAATAGAAAATATATAGTAACTACTCAGAAACTGTAGGAAAAATCAAGCAGGAAATGATAGAGGAGTAAGAATACGCTCACGGAGCAGTTGGCACAGTGGGGGAATACGATACCTCCCGGTCAGACGATCCAATATATATTCGTAAAACGATATATCAAGTTTACGGCAGGTTTTCTTTAAACTCAAAAATGTATCTCGACATTCTCGTCCTAATTCGCTTCGCGTACCACCGTGAATTTTTCGTTTTAGAACATATACCCGTATAGCGTTTTCACTACTATTATTATGCAATGGTATTTCAGGGCGTTGTAACACTAAAAGCAGTTCCTTTTTGTTCTGCCTCATTGATTCAAGAGCTTTCTTAATATCTTCAAATTCAGTCTCTTGCCTACAGAGAGTATCAAATTGACTCTCTAACAAAAGCATCTTCTCTTTTGTAGGATATTGTTTGTACTCTTGTACATTGTGATACAATTCCCATACCTTCCTGCGCATATCCTCAATTATCTTTTTATGATAGTCATTTATCGGCACGATAGTTGAAAGTCCTCTTTCAGCATGAAGCCAGCATAACGCATGTAACAGTACCACTATGTCAAATTGACCAGCGTCATCACTGACTATGACCATGTCCCTCTTGATCCCATGCGAAAGTATGCTCCCGAGTAACGCTGCTTCCGTAATAATCCTCTTATCGTGCTCACGATGTATGCCAATAATGTGTAACAACGATTCCCATTCTTCTTCAGTAGCAATCCGCTTATTCAGTTTCCCTCTGAAACGATTGACTAAAGGGGGCGGTATTCTATGCATCATCATATAGTCAATTGACTACTGACTCATCATATAATCGTTATGACGCCCCCTCAGTATTCTGAGAAAATTTACCCGACTTTTGCTGTTGGTACTCTTGAAATAGGAAAATACGTTATTCCCAATGTGCGTACAATACCCATTGTGCCCTTGATGACGTGCTCCTGTATCATCGACTGATATATTTTGATTATTTCACTATTCAGCTTGCTTGCCTTTATCTTTGGCCGTTGACTCCTCCCTTTTAATCGGGCTATCTCATCCTTTAAGAGCTGAATCTCCTTGCGCTGTGCCTCAATGATTTGCATGCATTGGCTGATTATAGCAAGCAACACTCTCACTGTCGGCGTTAATTCTTCTTCAGGTATTTCAGGTATTTGTATCTTTATGTCCATGAGGACATGATAATAGTACCCATTAAAATTAATAGTCTTTTTTTGTATTTACCTACGTTGCTTTGCATGGCATAATCAAAAAAAAACTTTGTTGTATTGGTCCTACTCCTCATGTATAAGGTTACCTGTTCGTATTATGTCTCTTATTTTTCTATTGCAAGCATTTTTTTAAAGATTTGTTCAGAGGTCTCTATTAATATTTCAGGTAAACCTGGCATTGCCATACACTACCCCCCCTTATAGAGATATTGTGTACATCCATGATATTATATAACCATAAAAAACATGAAGCATTAATCATACATTTAATATAACTATC
>Ga0208940_1002302_pt1 | contig 17912 bp, 16 predicted proteins | sample AD_JPNNA6_MetaG_FD_184445 | JGI IMG/M metagenome (GOLD analysis project Ga0208940, IMG submission 184445) | Active sludge microbial communities of municipal wastewater-treating anaerobic digesters from Japan - AD_JPNNA6_MetaG (SPAdes) (version 2) | ecosystem: Engineered > Bioreactor > Anaerobic... | reverse complement strand
GTGCGTATGCCGTGCGCTTCCGGCCGTCGTCGGCCGGATGGGCGCGGGCGGGACTCAGCCGCCGAAGATGGAGAGCTTGCCAGCCTTCTCGGCAAGCAAGTAGTAGACGGTGACGCGGTTCTTGGTGCGGTCGGCCTTCATCTGCTCCTTGACGGAGTTCAGGAGTTCGTCCTGCTTGGCCTCGTCGGTGATCTCGAGCTTCTTGGTCATGAAGCCCTTCTTGACACGTGCGAGTTCGGCTGGGTCGGAGAACGAGACCAGGGAGGAGTCGGCCTTCTGCAGCGCGATGCCGCAGTGGCGGACCACCTTGGCGATGACGGCGTCATCGGCGTTCGGGGCGTACTTCTTCACGTCAGCGGCCCAATCGGCCATGGTTCCCGCTCCTTCGTCGTCGAGCATGATCGAGCCGATGGCCGGCTCACGGCCCACGGTAGCGAGGTCCCGGCCCGCCCGCGAGGGGCGCGCGCTGGGAAGTCGCCGTGAGTCCGCCGGGAGGTCCGCGGTGGAGTGGCCTCACTCGATGCTGCGCAGGACGAGGCCCGTGATCGGCTTGGGTGTGAAGAAGGTCGACTTCGGCGGCATGAGGAGCCGCTCGCGCGCGGTCCGCTCGATCTCTTCGATGGACACCGGGCGGATGAGCACCCCAGAGTGTGCCCGGCCGCTCACGATCGCCTCGACCAGTTCACCCATGTCGTGCTCATAGGTCGTGGCCAGTTCGCTCTCGGAGGCCAGGCCCGCCAGTGCGTGTTCGAGCCAGGCGCCGTCGAGGGAGCGTACGCCGTCGAAGGCGCCCTCCTTGGGCGTGAGCCACTCCGCCGAACCGTCCGGTCCGATGAGTGCGAGCACACCCTTGTCGACGAGATCGCTCAGCATGGCCAGTGACGGGATCGGCGCATCGGTGAGGTCGAAGTACTCGGCCAGCGCCTCCCGCACGGATCCGTGGTCCGCGCCGCCGTAGAGCCGGTGGATGGCCCGGACGCTGAGTTGCTCCGGGACCAGTTCGCCCACAGAGGCCAAGGTCAGCCCGGACCCACCCGCGGCGCCCTTCTCGTCGCGGAAGGCCCGCGCCACGGCATACCGGTGATGACCATCAGCGATGAGCACCTCATCCGAGCCGACGAGTTCGGTGATGGACGCGATCCGCTGCGGGTCGGTGACCCGCTCGGCGAGATGGGTGACGCCATCGACGTCGACCCGACCGACCAGTTCCCCGGGTTCCTGCAACATCTCCGTCAGACCGGTTGCCATCGACAGGCCCCAGACCGGGGAGAGGTTGGCGCGCGTGGCCCGCGTGAGATCGAGGCGGTCGGTCGAGGCCTTGGGTGTGGTCCGCTCGTGGGCGAGCACTCCCCCGGCGCCTTCATCGACGACCTCGAGCAGGCCGACGACCGAGGCGAGGTCGCGTTCCTCACCGCTCTGGTCGGTGAAGCGCATCCGAAGGATGGTCAGCGACGGCTGGCGGTCCGCGACCAGGACCCCCTCGGCGACCCAACGGGACAGCGTGTCGGCCGCCACGGCATACACGTCGTCGGCGCCCTCGTGGACGACGGCGGGCACGTCGACGGCCACGACGTTGTGCGGCGAGCGTTCGGCGAGGGCTCGGGTCTGCTCGGGGGTCTGGACGTCGTAGGGCGGGGCCGTCACCTCATCGAGGTCGGCGGATCCGGCGTAGCGGAGGGCGGGGAAGGCTTCGAATCGCGGCACCGGGTCACTGTGCCAGACGGATCGGGTATGCCGGGTGGTTCCCTCCTGCTCGTCCGTCACCGATGCGTGGGCGCGGGCCATGAGGCGGCGGGTTACGTTGGGGGCATGCGGACGAGTGGACGGCGAGTGGCTGTGGCCCTGGGTGCTGGTGGGGCCCGCGGTTATGCGCACATCGGAGCGATCCAAGTGCTCCAGGAACGTGGCTACGAGGTGGTGGCCCTGGCCGGCACCTCGATGGGTGCCCTGGTGGCCGGGGTCATGGCCGCGGGGAAACTCGAGGCCTATACGGAGTGGTCACTCAGCCTGACCCAACGCGAGGTCCTTCGGTTGCTGGACCCGACGCTCACCGGGGGCGGCGCGATCCGGGGCGAGCGAGTCATCGGCAAGGTCGGCGAGATCCTCGACGGTGCTCGGATCGAGGACCTGGCCATCCCCTACACGGCGGTGGCAACCGATCTCGGTGCCCGCCGCGAGGTGTGGTTCCAACGCGGACCGGTCATCACGGCGATCCGGGCCTCGGTGTCGATCCCCGGGGTCATCACGCCCGTCGTCGTCGAGGGGCGGCTGCTCGTCGACGGGGGCCTGATGAACCCGGTCCCGATCGAGCCGACAGCAGCGATCACGTCGGATTGGACATTGGCCGTGAGCCTGTCCGGTCCGCGCGGGGTCGGCATGGGAGGTGGCGGTCAGGAGGAGCAGCAGCCGGTCTCGCCCGTGCGCACAGTGGCTGCGACTAGGGCCCTGGAAGAACTCGGGGATCGCCTGCGGGCCAGTGCGGCCGGCGTGCTCGAGTCGGAGACGGTGCGGGCGCTCTCGCATCGCTGGGCAGCGATCGCCGGGAGCGAGGCGCTCGAGTCCAGTGATGCGCAGCACGACGCCGAGTCCGCTGTCGAGGACGTCACCGACGAGGCGGTGTCCCGCGAACTGTCCGGTGTCGATGACCAGGACGACGTGGGCAACGACGGGGACGACGTCAGGGATGCAGGCGTCCCGACGGCGAACAGGGGGGCGACCCGCGAGTCGCTGCAGGCGGGTTCGGCGGGATCGCTGGAGAGTGACGGTTCCTACGAGCCGGCGCCACGCGACCTCGGCACCATGGACGTCTTCAATCGCTCCTTCGACACGATGGCGGCCCTCATCACCCGTTATCGGATGGCCGGTAATCCGCCGGACGTGCTCGTCACGGTGCCCTCGGATGCCTGTCGGACCATGGACTTCCACCGGGCCGCGGAGATGATCGATCTCGGCCGACGGCTCACCGAGGAGGCCCTCGACGCCGCAGGGCGCTGACGCTGGCCGACCTCGCGCCTCCCTCACGCTACGGCGCAGTAGGTGTCGTTGCAGCAGCACTTACTGCGGCGTAGCGGGGGTCAGGGAAGCGTGACGATGATCCCGGCGCGCGGGCTCGGCTTGAGTGCCGGGATGACCTTGCCCACGAGGCTGGCCACCTCGAAGCCACGGGCCATCAGGCCGTACTTCGCGGTCACCGCTGCCCGCACGCGCTGCTGACTCGCCTCGTCGCGCACCACGACGGCGCTCCCCTCGACGATCGGCGCCCCCTCCTTGACGCGTCCGCGGAGGTCGCACTCCTGCACGGTGACTCGCGAGGTGTGGGCGAGCCGCTTGGTCTTGCCGACGTTGTCGTTGCTCATGAACGCCCACTGATCGCACGTCGGATCCAACGGCGCGAACCACACCGGCGTGGACACCGGGGTGCCGTTCTTGCGGAAGGTCGTGAAGGAGACGTACTTGGCCTTGGCCAGATCGGGGTGATTCACGCGAGCAGATTACGCGTCTGCGTCGGTGGGATCCGGCAGTGTCGCCAGTGCCATCTGACACCACTCGATCCAGGACTCCTCGGTCATGATCCCGGCGCGGAGGATCGCGTACTGGACGCGGCCACGACGGTCGAGATCGCCCGCAAAATCGCGGGCCTCAATCGCTCGGTATGCCGTGAGCCGGCTTTCGTGTTCGGCCAACCTCTGCGCCACCTGGCTCTCCAGGCCGAGTCCTCCGATGGCGGCCTCGGCCCGCAGGCGGATGAGGAGCGGGTCCCGCTGCGCAGGGATCGGGTCGCCGGTGGCAGCCCAGCGCCTCAGTTCGGCCTCGCCGGCCGGGAGGCAGCGGTGGATCCGCTTGCGGGCATGCTCGGCCACCTCATCTGAGGAGATCCATCCCGCGTCCTCCATCCGTGCCAGTTCTCGATAGATCTGCTGATGGCTCGCCCGCCAGTAGTAACCGATCGAGGAGTCGAACCGGCGCGCGAGGTCGTAGCCGGACGAAGGACGCTCGAGCAGGGACGTGAGGAGGGCGTGCGGCAGGGACACAACAGTCAGTGTGATTCGCGCGCCAAAATTGTGCAACTGGTTGCATAGGTGGGTTTCGCTGCTTAGCCTGACCCGCATGACGGCATACCCGCACCTCCTCGCCCCGCTCGACTTGGGCTTCACCACCCTGCCCAACCGAGTTCTCATGGGTTCGATGCACGTGGGTCTCGAAGAGGCGCCGAACGGCTTCGAGCGGATGGCCGCCTTCTACGCCGAGCGCGCGCGCGGTGGGGTCGGCCTCATTGTGACCGGTGGCATCGCACCCAACGAGGCCGGTCGCCCCCTCGAGGGAGGGGCCATCCTCGCCTCCGACGAGCAGGTCCCGAGTCACCGGCTGGTGACCGAGGCCGTCCACGCAGCGGGCGGCAAGATCTGCCTCCAGATCCTCCACTTCGGACGCTATGCCTTCCACGCCGACCTCGTCGGACCGAGCTCGATCCAGGCGCCGATCGCCTTCCACGCGCCCAAGGCGATGAGCGGCGCGGAGATCGAGGAGACGATCGACGACTTCGCGCGGTGCGCGGCCCTGGCTCAGGACGCCGGTTATGACGGCGTCGAGATCATGGGCTCCGAGGGCTATCTGATCAACGAGTTCATCGCCGCCCGGACCAACCAGCGCTCCGATGAGTGGGGAGGGTCCTACGACAACCGAATTCGCTTCCCCGTCGAGATCGTCCGACGAGTGCGCGAGCGGGTCGGCGAGAACTTCATCATCATCTATCGCCTCTCCATGCTCGACCTCGTCGAGGGTGGCTCCACCCTGGAGGAGGTCCGGCAGCTCGCCCAGGCCGTCGAGGCCGCCGGCGCGACGATCATCAACACCGGCATCGGCTGGCACGAGGCGCGCATCCCGACCATCGCGACATCGGTGCCTCGTGCCGGATTCGCCTGGGTGACCAAGCAACTCATGGGATCGGTGTCGATCCCGCTCGTCGCGACCAACCGGATCAACACCCCCGAGGTCGCGGAACAGGTGCTCGCCGACGGTGCCGCGGACATGGTCTCGATGGCCCGCCCCTTCCTCGCCGATGCCGACTTCGTCGCGAAAGCCGCTGCGGGACAAGCCGATCGGATCAACACCTGCATCGCCTGCAATCAGGCATGTCTTGACCACACCTTCCAGGGCCTGATCACCTCGTGCCTGGTCAACCCCCGCGCCTGTCACGAGACGGTCCTCACCATCGAGCCCGTGGCAGGCGATCAGAGCGCCAAACGAGTCGCTGTCGTCGGCGCTGGGCCGGCCGGATTGGCTTGCGCCACAACGGCTTCCAAGCGAGGCCATCAGGTCACCCTCTTCGAGTCCGACGACCAGATCGGCGGTCAGTTCAACCTCGCCAAGCAGATCCCCGGCAAGGAGGAGTTCGCCGAGACCCTCCGCTACTTCGGTCGCGAACTCGAGGAGACCGGTGTGGAGGTGCGCCTGGGTGAGCGCGCCACGGCAGCCGACCTCACGGCATACGACGTCGTTGTCCTCGCCACCGGAGTCACGCCTCGCATCCCCGATGTCGAGGGCGTCGACCACCCCAAGGTCGTGACCTATCTGGACGTGCTGCGCGACAAGGTGCCCGTGGGCGAGAAGGTCGCGCTCATGGGTGCGGGCGGCATCGGCTTCGACGTCGCCGAATACCTCACCCAGAACGGCCCGTCGGGCGCCGTTGCCCCGGAGGTCTTCAACGCCGAGTGGGGCATCGATGCCACGTATGCCTCGCGCGGCGGACTCGCGGCGCCCACCAGGGAGGAGCCGGCCCGCTCCGTGGCGCTGCTGCAGCGCAAGGAGTCCAAGGTCGGCGCCGGACTGGGCAAGACGACCGGCTGGATCCACCGCGCGACCATGGCCCAGCGGAAGGTGGCCATGGTGCCCGGCGTGACCTACGAGCGCATCGACGACCTCGGCCTGCACGCGGTCATCAACGGCGAGCGCACCGTGCTCGACGTCGACACCGTCGTGCTCTGCACCGGCCAGGAGCCGCTGCGCGAGTTGCAGGCCGAGCTCGAGGCGCGCGGCCAGGTCGTGCATCTCATCGGCGGCGCCGACGTGGCTGCCGAACTCGACGCCAAGCGCGCCATCCAGCAGGGCACCGAACTCGCCGCCTCCCTCTGACCAGGAGACACCATGACCACCCCTGACCCGATCCTCGCGGGCACCCTCGCCACGTGGCACGAGATGGTGGCCTCGCGCGACCTCAGCCGGCTGCCCGAGATCCTCCACCCGGACGCGGTCTTCCGGTCGCCGGTCGCGCACAAGCCCTATCCGGGCGCCGATGCCGTTCAGCTCATCCTCTCGACCGTCATCCAGGTCTTCGAGGACTTCACCTATCACCGGACCTTCGTCACCGAGGACTCTCGCTCGGTCGTGCTGGAGTTCTCCGCCAACGTCTCGGGTCGCCAACTCAAGGGGATCGACATGATCCGCATCGATGACGACGGCAAGATCGTCGACTTCGAGGTCATGGTGCGACCGAGGTCGGGGCTCGACGCGCTCGCCGCCCAGATGGGCGAACGCCTCGCCGCCTTCCTCTGACCTGCGGCTTACAGTGGGCAGCATGATCACTGCCGTCCACAACCTCATCTACAGCGACGACCCCGCCGCCACCCGCCGCTTCTTCCGCGAGGTGCTCGAGTTGACCTGGGTCAGTGACCCCGGCAGCAGCGACGAGGGCAGCGACCCCAAGGGTGACGACTCCTGGCTGATCTTCGACACGGGCCCCAGCGAGCTCGGCATCCACCCGACCCGCACCGACGCCGTCGACGAGGTCGTCAGCGCCCCGCGCCACCACCAGATCAGCCTCATGGTCGAGGACATCGCCGAGGCGGAGGCCACCATCCGCGAACGCGGCGGCGTCATCTCCTCGGGGCCTCGTGACTTCGGCTGGGGCATCGGCATGGAGGTCGAGGTCCCCGGCACCGACGCGATCCTCATCTACCAGCCGCGCCACGCCACGGCATACACGCTCTGATCGCTCCGGCAGGCGCGATCGGCACCTCCCCGCGCCCAGTCACCCCAATTCATGACTCCAAGTACGTCGGTTGGGCACCTCCCAGCGCGCTTGGCCCGACATTCATGACGCCAAGTTCGTATGCCATGGGCTGAATCCCTGCCCAACATGCGGACCCGACGAACCTGGCGTCACAAGCAGGAACCCAACCGGCCAGAACGGTCGAGAACCGACGAACCTGGCGTCACAGATCGGGGCCGTCCGACCTCGGCCACACACAAAAGCGGCGCGTATGCCGGGAGGCGACTCCCGGCATACGCGCCGCTTTTCGTTGTGGCTCAGTGCCGGTGGGCGCGGTACCAGTCGATGAGTTCGCGGGTCGACGGGTCCTGTGCGTCGAGGGCGCCCTGGTCGCCGCCGATGGCCGGTGCGATCTGGAGGGCGAGTTGCTTGCCGAGCTCGACGCCCCATTGGTCGAAGGAATCGATGCCCCAGACGACACCCTGCACGAAGGTGATGTGCTCATAGAGCGCGATGAGTTGACCGACCACTGACGGGGTCAGGGCCGGCGCCATGATCGACGTCGTCGGCCGGTTGCCGGTGAAGACCTTGGCGGGGACCAAGTCCTCCGCGACGCCCTCGGCGCGCACCTGGTCCGCCGTCTTGCCGAAGGCCAGCGCCTTGGTCTGGGCGAAGAAATTGGCGAGGAAGAGTTCGTGGACGTCCTGGCCAACGTCCTCGATCGGGTGCGCAGGGTTGGCGACGGCGATGAAGTCCGCGGGGATGAGGCGCGTGCCCTGATGGATGAGTTGATAGAAGGCGTGCTGGCCGTTGGTGCCCGGCTCGCCCCAGAAGATCTCACCCGTCTCGGTCGTCACCGGGCTGCCGTCCATGCGCACGCCCTTGCCGTTGGACTCCATCGTGAGTTGCTGGAGGTAGGCGGCGAAGCGGTGGAGGTATTGCGCATAGGGCAGGACGGCGTGGCTGCAGGACTTGAAGAAGTTGACGTACCAGACGTTGAGCAAGCCCATCAGCGCCGGGACGTTGCGCTCCCACGGGGTGTCGGCGAAGTGCCGGTCCACGGCGTGGAAGCCCCCGAGGAAGTCGCGGAAGTTGTCCGGTCCGATGGCCACACAGACGCTGGTGCCGATGGCCGAGTCGACCGAGTAGCGACCGCCGACCCAGTCCCAGAAGCCGAACGCATTGGCCGGATCGATCCCGAAGGCCTCGACCTTGTCCAGCGCGGTCGAGACGGCGACGAAGTGCTTGGCGACCGCCCCCGTGCGCGCCTCGTCGGTGTCCTCGATCGCACCCTGCTCGACGAGGGTGCGCCACAACCAGTCGCGCGCCATCCGTGCGTTGGTCAGGGTCTCGAGGGTCGTGAAGGTCTTGCTCGCGACGATGAAGAGGGTCGTCTCCGGGTCGAGGTCGGCCGTGGTCTCGGCGACATCGGTGGGGTCGATGTTGGAGACGAATCGGCACTGCAGGCCGGCCTGGACATAGGGCTTGAGCGCCTCGTAGACCATCACCGGGCCGAGATCGGAGCCGCCGATGCCGATGTTGACGACGGTGCGAATCTCCTTGCCGGACACGCCCTTCCACTCCCCCGAGCGCACCTTGTCGGCGAAGGCGTAGACCTTGTCGAGGGTCTCGTGGACATCGGCAATGACGTCCTGGCCATCGACGATGAGGGAGTCGGTGCGGGGGCGGCGCAGCGCCGTGTGGAGCACCGAGCGCCCCTCGGTGACGTTGATCTTGTCGCCCCGGAACATCGCGTCCCGGCGCCCGCCCAGATCGACCTCCTCGGCCAGCCAGACGAGCGCGGCGACGATGTCGGAGTCGATGAGGTTCTTGGACAGGTCGACGTGCAGGTCGGCGCAATCGAAGGTGAGTTCGCTCGCGCGGGCGGGGTTGGCCGCGAAGGCCGCTCGCAGATCGGGCGTGTATGCCGTGTGCAGGCTGGACAGTTCGGCCCAGGCTTTCGTCGTGGTCGCGTCGATCAGGGTCATGTCTCCAGCGTAGAGATGTCGTCGAGCCCGGACCCCGCTGGGAGTGGGTTGGCTAGCGTGGGTGCGTGACCACACGGCATACGGCCTTCGTCCTGGGCGGCGGGGGCGTGCTCGGTGCCGTCGAGGTCGGCATGCTCCGGGCCTTGCTGGAAGCCGGCATCACTCCTGACCTCATCGTGGGGACGTCGATCGGGGCACTCAACGGGGCACTCTTGGCCACCGAGCCCTCGCTCGGGGTCATCGAGCGGCTCGAGGGTCTCTGGCGCGCGGCGGCCGGCGGTCGTGAGATCTATGGCGACCGCCCGTGGACCCAGGTGGCGCGGGCGTGGCGTTCGCGGACCCACGTCTACTCCGCGGCGCCCCTGCGCGATCGGCTCGAAGAGGAGTTGGGCGGGGCACACTTCGAGCATCTGGCCGTGCCCTTCGAGTGCTGTGCGGCGTCGATCGAGCGGGCGGCCGAGCACTGGTTCACGTCGGGCCCCGTCGCGGCGGCCGTCATGGCCTCGGCCGCGGTGCCGGGCTTCTTCCCGCCCGCCGAGATCGACGGCGAACACTTCCTCGACGGCGGCATCGTCAACTCCGTCCCGGTGGGTCGGGCGGTCGAGCGCGGCGCGACGGACATCTACGTCCTCCAAGTGGGTCGGGTCGAGCGCCCTCTCACCGCGCCGAACAACCCGATCGACGTCGCTCGAGTCTCCTTCGAGGTTGCGCGTCGGCATCGCTTCCACCGGGAGATGGGGGCCCTGCCCCCGGAGGTGCGCGCGTGGGTGCTGCCCACCGGCAGCGGGTCGAGTCGGGACGACTCGTTCACCGCCTTCCGTAGTTTCGATGCGGTCGAGCGACGCATCGATGCCTCGTATGCCGCGAGCGTCGCCTTCCTCGCCTCCCGCGAGTCGCCATGACCGGAGGACCAGCAGAACTGGTGGCCCGTGACCAGCAGCGCTTCCGGCTGTGGCTGTGGTGGCGGATCTATGCGCTCGTGGGGGGTGCCTTCACGATCTGGCTGACCTTCTGGGCCTGGACCTTTCTCCCCTTCTGGCTGATCGTCGCCGCGGTGATCTCGCCCTGGCTGCCGGGCACCTGGCGCCCCTTGCGTCTGCTCTGGCTGCTCATGCTCCACCTCACGCTCGAGAGCCTCGCGCTGATCTCGATGTTCGGCCTGTGGATCGGGTCGGGCTTCGGGTGGCGCATCCGCTCGCCGTTCTTCCAGTGGTGCCACTACGACGTGTTGAGCTGGTATCTCGGCCACCTGTTCCGCGAGGCGACCCGGGTGCTCCGTCTGACGATCGCCACGGTCGGGCCCGCTCCGGATGCCTTCCCCGGTGATCCGCTCATCGTGCTGTCACGCCACGCCGGCCCGGGCGATTCCTTCACGGTGGTGCACGCGCTCATGAACACCTACCGCCGCGAGCCCCGCATCGTCCTCAAGAACACCCTCGCCTGGGAGCCCGCGATCGGCATCATCATGCATCGGCTCCCGAACCGCTTCGTCCAGCCACATCCCAAGCCGGGCAACGATCTTCGATCCCAGATCGGTGAACTCGCCCGAGGCCTCGACCCCAACGACGCGCTCCTGATCTTCCCCGAGGGCGGCAACTTCACACCTGCCCGACGCACTCGCGCGATCGAGCGCCTCAAGGGTCTCGGCCTGGACCAGATGGCCGCCAAGGCCGAGAAGTGGACCCACGTCCTCGCGCCGAGGCCCGGTGGGGTCGCTGCCGCCTTCGCCGCCGCCCCGGATGCCGACGTCCTCCTTTGTGCGCACACCGGCTTGGACCACCTCAACACCGTGGCCGACATCTGGCACTGGTTGCCGATGGACAAGCAGCTCACCCTGCGGTGGTGGCGGGTGCCCCGGTCCTCGATCCCCACCGACACGGCCGGCGTCACCGAATGGCTCTATAGCCAGTGGGACATGGTCGACGACTGGATCGAGGCCCACCGGGAGTCAGCCGACTGACGACGTTTGCGGGCCCATCTCTCCCGCGCACAGCCAGTCGAGTGGGCACCTGATGAGGGAATGATGCCTGGTATTCCGTCATCTGGTGCCCACTCGACGGGAAGATGGCGCGGGGTTGGTCAGCGGGCGAGGATGTGCCGCAGGCCAGTCCCGAGCTCGGTGTGCCGGAACACGTAGCCCCACTCCGGGGCCCGGCTCGTGTCCATCCGCTGCCCAGCCAGAGCCAGTTCCCGGGCGCCCTGCCGACCCAACAGCAGCGCGGGCCCGAGGGACGGGACCGGCAACAACACCGGACGGTGGACCACGCGGCCCAGCTCCTCGGCATACTCGCTGGCTCGCACCGGGTTGGGCGCCGCAGCATTCACCGGACCGGAGAGCCCGGGCGTCAGGGCGATGTGGGCGTAGAGCCCGACGAGGTCGTCGATCGTGATCCACGGCATCCACTGCTGCCCGTCGCCCAACCGGCCGCCGAGCCCGGCCTCGAAGAGGGGCAACTGGAGGGCCAATTGCCCACCCCCGGCAGACTGCACGAAGCCCGTGCGCACATGGGCCACCCGCACCCCCGCCTCGCGCGCCGGATCCGCGGCCGCCTCCCACTCCCGACACACCAGCGCCAAGAAGTCGTCGCCCGGAGCCGAAGCCTCGGCCAGCACCTCGTCCCCGCGATCGGCGCCGTAGTAGCCCGCCGCTGAGGCGACCACGAACGCACGCTCCCGCCCATCGCCGCTCAACTCGGCCAGAGCGCGGGCGAGCAAGGTCGTCGAGCGAACCCGTGAGTCGAAGACCCGCGCCTTGTGATGAGCCGTGAACCGTTGCCCGATGGGCTCGCCCGCGAGGTGGATCACGACGTCGACATCGCGCAGGCTCTCCGGCTCGATCCCCGACCCGTCGGCCGCGTCAGGGACCCATTGGATCTCATTGTCCCGCTTGGCCCCTCGGCGAGTGAGCACCCGGACATCGTGACCACCGCCACCCAGCAGGGCCACGAGTTGTCGGCCCACGAGTCCCGATGCGCCGGAGACCGCGATCACCCGCGGCTCGCGATGCGCTGCGTGGAAGGCGAGATCGTCACGCAACTGCCGAGCGCGATAGGCGAAGCCGCCCCGCAGCCGGTCCTCGATGAGGCGCCCGACCGGAGCCCGCACGGGGATCTCGTAGTCGATGTGGTCCTCGATCTGCGTCCCGCCGTCCGCCGTGTCGGTGAAGCGGTGTTGGTGCCGCCAGGACGTGAAGGGCCCCTTCACCATCACGTCCTCGAAGAGGACAAACCGTTCGTATGCCGTGTGCCTGGCCAGCCATGTCGGCCCCACTCGCGCTGCGGTCGCCGGGAGGCCAACGGTGAACTCCAGCTCCGAACCCACCCAGATGCCGTTGGTCGGCTCGCGCTCGGCCCTCATCTGGCCCGGCGGTGAGAGACGGGTGAAGGCACCGGGGCGCTCGTGCCACGCGAAGACCGTCTCCCGGTCCTGCGGATAGGTGCTCACCTGAGTGAAGGTCGGCATGCTCCTACTCTGCCGCCTCCCCGCTCCCGATTCCCGGTCGAGTGAGAGCAAACGGCAGCTTTCGCGGGCGAAAGCTGCCGTTTGCTCTCACTCGACTGCTGGATGAGCCCCGGTTGGACGGTCCTGGGCCACGTCCATGGGGCAGAGTGGTCAGATGGATGCTCTTCTGGCGCACGAGATCTACCCCGCCGAAGTCGGCTCCCCCACCGAGGTCGACTCCTCCGTCGCTGGCGAGCCCGAACCCGTCCTCGCGATCCATGGCCTCTCGAGCACTCGCAAGGTGTGGCTCTGGGTCCACGACGCCGCACCCGACATCGCGTTGCTGGCCCCCGACCTCAGAGGTCGCGGTGAGAGCGTCGGAATGGGCGGGCCTTACGGGATGGACGCCCACGTCGCCGATCTCGTCGCGCTCCTCGACGATCTCGGTCTGGACCGGGTCCACGTCATGGGCATGTCGATGGGCGGCTTCATCGCTGTCCATCTCGCCCACCAGCACCCCGAGCGTGTGAGTTCACTTCTGCTCGTCGACGGTGGCCCCCCGATGGCCGCGCCACCCGGTCTCACTCCCGAGACCCTGCCTGCCGCCTTCGCCGGACGGGCTGGCCGACTGTCCCGCCAATGGCCCAGCTTGGCCGCTTATCGCGCCTACTTCTGCGACGACATCGCGCCACTGCTCGATCGACACGATCCGCTGCTCGCCGACTACCTCGCACACGACCTCGACGACGGCCGAGTCCGCCTCGACGGAGAGGCCCTCGCCCCCGATGCCGGTGACATCTGGTTCGGGCACAACCCTTGGCAGGAGGTCACCGTGCCCATTCGATTCCTCCACGCGCAGTGGAGTGTCGGCGCCGCCTCCCCGCCCGGCTACGGACCCCCGGAGTTGGACGCGGTCCTGGCCCAGGGCATACCCAGCACTCCGGTGGACGGCGTCGACCATGCCGGCATCGTCATGACCCACGACGGGGCGCGCGCTGTCGCTGCCGCCCTGCGCAATGTCGTCTCGGCCCCCTCCGCGGGAGGCACCGAATGAGCCCGGCCCGCGACCTCCCGCCGCTGACCCGCCCAGACGGACGAACCCTCACCCTGTGCGAAGTGGGCCCGGCCGACGCGCCCGTGGCTGCGATCTATCTGCACGGCACCGGCTCCTCCCGCTTGGAGGTCGCTCCGTATGCCGTGGCCGCCGACACCCATGACGTCCGGATCGTCGCGTGGTCCCGTCCACGGCATGGCGCCTCGACCGCGCAGGAGGGCCGGCGCCTGAGCGATGTCGTCGACGATGCGCGTGCCGTCATCGAGGCCGTCGGCGCGGATCGGCCTGCCGCCATTGGTCTTTCGGGCGGTGGATCCCACACGATCGCGTTGGCGGCCTTGGCCCCCGAGTTGATCTCGCGCGCGGTCACGGTCAACGCTGGCGCACCTGCGGAGCCAGAAATCCTCGCGCAGATGCCGACCCAGATGGCCAGGACCATCGATCTGGCCGCGACCAAGCCTGGCCTCTTCGGGCTCCTCGCGAGCATCATGCAGAGCCGGAACCCGTTGCTGCGCAAACTCGCCCAGCGCCAGCTCGAGCCCGAGGACAAGGCCGTGGGCGCGGACCCGGTCGTCGGTCCGCTCTTCGAGGCGTCGGCCGCCGAGGGTGCCCAGCAGAAGGGCGCCTGGCTCGAAGAGGCGCGAATGCTCTGGGCGCAGCCGTGGGGGTTCCCGATCGACCACTTCGACGTGCCGGTCCATGCGTTCGCGGGCGCCAAGGACCCCTTCCGGCCGTTCGCTCTGGCGCTCGAGCGAGCCGGGGCGACCTTCCACGAGTTCCCCGGCGGTCACATCTCCGGCTTCACTCCCGAGGTCATGGACGAGGTCGTCCGCACCGCCGTGGCCCCGACACTCAGCACCGACTAGCCCCCAGAGCTACGCAGAGACTGCCTGATGGCGCGGGTATGGGTGCGCCACTCGACAAGGTCTGTGACCCCCTTCGCACAGGTCTCCTGATGGCGCAGGTATGGGTGCGCCACTGGCCAAGGTCTGCGACCCCATTCGCACAGGTCCCCTGATGGCGCAGGTATGGGTGCGCCACTGACCAGGGTCTGCGACCCCATTCGCAGAGACTGCCTGATGGCGCAGGTATGGGTGCGCCACTGGCCAGGATGTGCGCCGGTGTTGTGCCCAGCCCGGGGACCAGTCAGGTCTGGCTGGGAATGGCCTTGCCGGGATTGAGGATCCCGTGCGGGTCCATCGCCTCCTTGACCGCGTGGTGGAGCGCCAGAGACGCGGGGCTCAACTCCTTGCGCAGCCCCTCGAGCTTGAGCGTCCCGACACCGTGCTCGCCCGTCACCGTGCCTCCGGCCGCCAGCGCTGCGTCGATGATGTCGCCGAAGGCGTCGTGCGCCCGGGCTTTGGCATCCTCGTCCCCCGCGGGCACGATGATCAGCGGGTGGAGGTTGCCATCGCCGGCGTGGGCGAGGTTGGCGATGAGCACGTCATGCGCCTTGCCGATCTCCTCGATCCGCCCGAGCACCTCGGGCACCCGACCCTTGGGCACGCAGACGTCCTCGGTGAGGACCGGCCCGAGCCGCTCGACCGCGGGGTAGGCCAGCCGCCGCGCGGCATACAAGGCCTCTGACTCCTGCTCGTCCGAGGAAATGGCCGCAAACGTGGCACCCCCCTTCTCGAAGCAGCGCGCCAACTCGGCGGCTTCCCAATCCCCTTGTTCCCCACGGGCATCCGTGCGTCCGATGAGCACCACACTGGCGTCGACGGACAGGCCCATGTGCTTCCACGCGTCCACGGCCTCGAGGCAATAGCGGTCGACCAACTCGAGCGCCGACGGACTGATCCCCGACTCGGCCACCTTGGCCACGGCCCGTCCGGCGTCGACCAACGAGTCGAAGTAGCCCGCCACCGTGATCGGCACCCTCGGCAACGGCTTGAGTCGGACCACGATCTCGGTGACGACCGCGAGCGTCCCCTCCGACCCCACGATGAGCCCCACGAGGTCATAGCCCGCGACCCCCTTGGCAGTCCGCCGCCCGAGCCGGGTGATCTCCCCCGTGCCCGTCACCACCTCCAGCTCGAGGACATAGTCACGGGTCACCCCGTACTTGACGCAGCACATGCCCCCGGCGTTGGTCCCCACGTTGCCGCCGATCGTCGACCAGGGCGACGACGCAGGGTCCGGCGGATACCAGAGCCCGACCTCAGCGACGTGAGCCCTCAGGTCGTCGTTGATCACACCGGGCTGGACACGCGCCCAGCGCTCGAGCTCGTCGACCTCGAGGATCGCGTTCATCCGCTCGAAGGACAGGACCACACTGCCCTCGATCGCATTCGCTGCCCCCGACAGTCCGGTGCCAGCACCCCTGCACACCAAGGGAGTTCGCGTCTCGACACACCAGCGGACGACCTCGGCCACCTCCGTGGTGGACTCGGCACGGACGACCGCACACGGCATACCGAAGACTGCCCATTCCCCCTCGTCATGCAGGTATGCCGTGAGCGAGTCTTCCGCGGTCAGCACCCTTCCGCTGGGGAGACGCCCGACCAAACCGGCGACATCAGCCACGAGCAGCCGGCTCCCCGGACGGGTCAGCGACGTCGGCCACGAAGCGGGCATTGATCTGGGCCTCCACCTCGACATCCTGCGGGGCGATCTCGATGCCCCCCGAACCTCCAGAGTCCCCGGCGTAGGCCCCGGACCGCATGGCCATCGCCTTCGGCGCCATCTCGGCGCTCGCTCGGTCGGAGAGCAGCCCGGGGTCGGCGAGTTCGATGCACCGCACCCGGCCACCACCACCCGCGGTGGCCAGGACCTGCGCACGGTCACGCGCCTGCTCGACCGCTTGCGCGAGCACTTCACGCTCGGTCTTCTTCTGGACCTCTTCGGTCAGGGTCCACTCGACGCCACCGAGGGTGATGCCCTCGACGCCACCCCACGCGTCGGCGAACCCCGACAGTGCACGGAAGTCGCGGAACTTGATCCGGATCGTCGAACTCGCCGCATGGCGCAGCGGCAGCACCTCGCCCTTCTCCGACCACGGCCGCCACGATCGTGTCCCGATCGGCAGCACGGCCGACCAGGTCGTGGGCTTCGACTCGTGGTCCCGCAGACGGGCGATCTCGGTGGTCAGGGCTTGCACCAACTCGCTGGTCCGAGCGAGGACCTGGGCCTTGTCGGCGCCCTCGTGCGCCGCGCTGAGGGTGATCGTTGCCCGCTCAGGGGCAAGGGAGGCGAGACCGGTGCCGACGACGGTGATGTCCATGGCGATCACCATAGAACGGAGGCCCACCGGGAAACCTCCGCGTGGCCGCTCCCTGAGCAATGATGAGCAGCATGTCCCTGGCGCAGTGGTTCCTCTCGCACGAGGAACGCGCCAACCCCCACACGCGCATCGACGCGGTCCGTGGTGACGAGTTGGCCTGGAGCACGGGCAACTCGGTGCGGCCCATCGTGCATGGCGCCACCTACTTCGCCGACCTCGCCGATCGCATCTCGCAGATGGGCGAGGGTGATCGGGTCTACTTCGTCGACTGGCGCGGCGACCCCGACGAACACCTCAACGACGACGGCCTGACCCTCGTCGAGGTCCTGACCGCGGCCTTGGACCGCGGTGTGGACGTGCGCGGACTGCTCTGGCGATCGCACTGGCGCAAGCTCGGCTTCCACTCCGAGCGGTCGTTCGAGCTCGGCAAGACCCTCGAGAAGCACGGCGGAGAATGCCTGCGGGACATGCGAGTTCGCACCGGTGGCGCCCACCACCAGAAGTTCGTCGTTCTCCGCCACCGCGATGACCCGAGCCGAGACGTCGCCTATGTAGGCGGCATCGACCTCTGCCACAGCCGTCGCGACGACGACGGCCACGAGGGCGATCCGCAGCCGCTGCGCATCGCCGCCGAATACGGACCGCAACCTGCTTGGCATGACGTCCAGGTCGCGATTCAGGGGACAGCCGTTCACGACGTCGAGACGACCTTCCGCGAGCGCTGGGAGGACAGCACTCCGCTCACGTCCAACCCCGGGCGCCGCTTCACGTCGTGGCTCCAGGCCGAGGACCAGGACCCCGACCCGCTCGGCGACCAATGGCCGCCCCCACCCCCTGCCGCAGAGGGACACGGGGCCGTCCAGATCGTGCGCACCTATCCGTCGATCCTGCCCAAGGGTTACGACTTCGCCCCCGACGGGGAGCGCACCATCGCCCTCGCCAACGCCAAGGCGATGTCACGAGCGCGGCGACTGGTCTATGTCGAGGACCAATACCTGTGGAGCGAGCAGGTCGGCGAGCACTTCGCCACGGCTCTCCGGCACCGACCCGAGCTCCGGCTCGTCATCGTCCTGCCGATCCTCCCTGACCTCGACGGCACGGTCTCCCGCACCACCCAGTGGCACGCGCGCCTCCTCGCCCTGCGCCCGATCCTCGACGCAGGAGGCGACCGGGTGGCGATCCTCGGCCTGACCAACCGCAAGGGCCTGCCGGTCTACG
>Ga0208940_1002293_pt1 | contig 17979 bp, 13 predicted proteins | sample AD_JPNNA6_MetaG_FD_184445 | JGI IMG/M metagenome (GOLD analysis project Ga0208940, IMG submission 184445) | Active sludge microbial communities of municipal wastewater-treating anaerobic digesters from Japan - AD_JPNNA6_MetaG (SPAdes) (version 2) | ecosystem: Engineered > Bioreactor > Anaerobic... | reverse complement strand
AGGGGTCATCGGGCGAAGCGGCGCCGGCACAGGAGGCGCTCGGGCGCTTGGTCTTCGACGGGGCCGACATCACCGAAGACGTGGTGGTGGCGCCGTAAGGCGGCGGGTTGGGCTGTCGGGCATAAAACCCGGCCTACCGGCAGCGGCAGAACGATGTAGCGGAACTCGCCAGAGTTTCGATCTGCCGCGCGCAGCCGCCGGCCTTGGATGCCGGCGGTAAGCTCGGGATACCTTTGCCCAGAGTCATCCTCGGGCTGTTTTCTTGCTTATGAGCGCAATTGAGCACAGTTGTGCTCATGCCCAAGATCGCAGACAGACCCTTGGTTCGCGCTCGGATCGAGCTGCAGCGGAAGCGCAATGCCGAAGCCATTTTGGAGAAGCTGGGAATCAGTCCCAGCCAAGCCATCAACATGCTCTACGCTCAAATCGAGCTGAAGCGTGGGCTTCCCTTCCCGGTCGTAGTTGGGGAGAGCAGCGATGTGTTGCTCCCGATCGAGGCGGTGGCTGAAACGTGGGACAAATTGGACGACACAGATTATTCCTACTTGGCCGCGAAATGAACCCACATCCAGGGGAGGTCTATCTTGTCGATCTGGGCATGGTCGGGAAAGTCCGGCCTGCTGTGATCGTCTCCCGTGAGGATCCAGAAAGCCCGAGGGCCATCTGCACTTTTGTGCCGATTACCAGCCAAGGCAGGGGCTCCCGCTATGAGGTTTCGCTCGGCAAGTTGCGCTTTTTGAGGGAACCCGAGTCATGGGCCAACGTGCAGGCCTTGGCCTCCTTGGGCCATGAGAAGCTTCTGCGTTCCTTGGGGCGCGTTTCTGCCGAGCAACTGGACAGCATCAGAAATGCTCTCCGGTTTGCGTTGGATCTCTGATCCTATGGCGTCGGCTTCTGACGGATGGAGGCGGAGCCGGAGGTGATCGTGTGCACGGTGCCGTTGACGGTCGCGGTGGCGACGACGTGGTACTCGGTGAAGTGGTAGTCGGAAAGCCCGGTGATGGTGAGATAGGACTTCGTCGCTCCGGGGATCAGCGTAGCGCCGATGTACCACTGATAGGCGATCGTCGTCTCCACGCTGGTGGCTGCGATACAGCTCAGTGTGGCTGTGCCGCCGAGCACGCCCTCGGCATCGAGCGGTTGCGCGCCCCACGCGAGCGGGGGAATGCTATCCGTCAGAATCGGGATGGCGTAGCGGGTGGTGGCCGAGCCTAGGCTGTTGGTGACCACACAATGGAACAGCCAACCGTTGTGATCGGGGTACATGACGAACGTGGGCGTGGAGCTGGCCGTCCAGTCGGGAACGGGTTCGCCGTTCAGGTACCATTGATAGATGAGGGGGTGACCACTGGCCTGGACGCTGAAGTTGACCTGGTCGCCCAGTCGGGCGTAGCGGTCGGCCGGCTGGGTGGTGACCACCGGTGCGGCGTAGGCGGTCTGCACCCAGACGTTGTCGGAGCGCAGCGAGTGGGTCTGGCCGTTCACCGTGATCGAGGCGACGACGTGGAAGTCGGTGAAATGGTAGCTCTCGACGCCGGAGAATGTGAGATTGGCCTGGGTGGCGCCGGGGATCGCGGTGTCGTTGAGGTACCACTGGTAGCTGACCGGAGAGCTCTTGTAACCGATCGCCTCGCAGGAGAAGGCGGCGGTGGCGCCGAGTTGGGCGATGGCATCGGCGGGGTGCTGTTTCCAGGAGAGGAAGCGGTCGGTGGTCCAGACGTGGGAGATTGCTTTACGCGTGGTGACGGAGCCGGAGCTGTTGCTGATCACGCAGTGGAATTCCCAACCGTCATGGTAGGGTTCGACAGCGAAGGCGGGGAAGGTGTCGGTCGTGAAGCCGGGGACCAGCGTGCCATCGAGATACCATTGGTAGGAGAGGCCGGTGCCGCTCGCCTGCACCTTGAACGAGGCGAGGTCGCCGGGATGGATGTAGACGTCGAGCGGTTCGGCGACGATGGCCGGAGTCAGGGCCTGGGTAGTGACGGTCAGAGAGGCCTGAGTGGAGAGAACCGAGCCCTCGGCGTTGGCGACGGCAACCGAGTAGGTGCCAGCATCGTTCTGGGCCGTGGCGGCGATGGTGTAGGTCGCGGCGGTGGCGCCAGCGATCGCGGTCGAGCCCTTGTACCACTGGTAGGTCAGGGGAGCGGTACCGGAGGCGACAACGCTGAAGGAGGCGGGACCGCCCAGCAGCGCAGTGATGTTGGCCGGTTGAGTTGTGATCGAGGGCGCAGTGGAGGGATCCCAGATGGTCACCGTGGCACCAGTGCTGGTGGTGCTGCCTTCGGGGTTGCTCACCACCACCGAATAAGTGCCGGCAGAGCCTTCGCCGAGGTTGGCAATGGTGTAGGTGTCAGCGGTGGCGCCGGCGATCGTCGCCGAGTTGAGTAGCCATTGATAGGAGAGCGGGGGGCTGCCGGCGGCTTCGACCCGCAGGGCGACCGTGCTGCCGGTCGGGGATTGCACGTTGGCCGGCTGGGTGACGATCACAGGCAGGGCGGCGCCGAGACTGAGTTGCACATCATCGGACCGACTTGTGTATGTCTTTCCGGAGACAGTGACAGAGGCGACGACGTGGTAGGTGGTGAAATGGTAGTTCTCGATCCCCGAGAATCCGAGGGTAGACGCAGTCGCGCCGGGGATCGCCGTTTCACCGAGGTACCACTGGTAGGAGACAGAGGCGTTGCGGTAGCCGATGGCCTGGCTGGTGAAGCTGGCCGAACCGCCGAGGGGCGCGGAGGCATCCGTTGGTTGTTGCTCCCAGACGATGAAGTCGGCGGCGGGCAGGACGTGCACGGTGGCTTCGCGGGTGCTGACGGAGCCGGAGGTGTTGGTGACGACACACTGGAACTTGAATCCCTCGTGGTAGGGCTCCACAGCGAAGGAGGGGAAAGTGGCGGTTGTGAGGCCGGGCACGAGCGTGCCTTCGAGATACCACTGATAGCTCAGTCCCGAGCCGGAAGCCTGTACGGTGAAGGAGACCTTGTCGCCGGAGTGGACGTACGCATCAGCCGGCTCAGTGGTGATTTCCGGAGCCGGTACGACCTCGGAGACCGTGAGGGTTGCCTGGTTGGACGAGGCGGATCCGTCGAGGTTGGTGATCGTCACCGAGTAGAGTCCGGCATCGGCCAACGTCGTGGAGTCGATGGTGTAGGTCGCGGCCGTGGCGTTGGAGATCGGTGCCGTACCTTTGTACCATTGATAGGTCAGCGGATCGGTGCCGGTGGCGACGACGCTGAAGGTGGCCGGCTTGCCGAGCACCACGGTCTGGCTGAGCGGCTGTGTGGTGATGGAGGGCGCGATCCCGGGATCGCGCACGCTTACAGTGGCGACGTTGCTGGTGATGGTGCCTCTGGTATTGGAAACCACCACTGTGTAGTCGCCGACGTAGCTGCTGTTGAGGCTGGAGATGGTGTAGGAGGCCTGCGTGGCACCCGTGATCGAGTTACCGTTACGTTTCCATTGGTACGAAAGAGTGCCGTATCCGGCGGCCTCAACCTGCAGGGTCACGCGGCTTCCCGTTGGTGACAGGGTGCCAACCGGCTGAGTCAGGATTACCGGAATCGATGGAGTGGTGACGGTGAGCGTCGCCCCGGCGCTGGCTACCGAACCGTAGTCGCTGCTGACAACTACGGAATAGGTTCCGGCATCGGAGGAACGACATACTGGAATGAGCAGGTACGAGGATGTGGATTCATCCAGGGCGACACCATCCTTGCGCCATTGATAGTTCAGCGTGCCGACCCCGGATGCGGTCACCGTAAACAGGGCGCGCGAGCCGGCGAAGACGGCCTGTGCTGTCGGTTGGGCGGTAATGGCTGGCGCTTTCGTGTTCACCACCGTCAGCGTGGCGGCATTGCTTGTAACAGAACCGTTCTGGCTGGATACGACTACATCGTATGATCCGGCGTTGGAGGAGGTTACCGAGGTGATGATGTAGCTGTTGCTTGTCGCTCCGGTGATCGGCTGGCTGTTTTTCCTCCACTGGTAGCTCGGCGGCAGCTGGCTGCTGACGCTGACCGAAAACGTGATGCTGTCGCCAATATCGACGGTGGCATCAGTCGGATGCTGCCTTATCGACGGAGGTTGCCCCGGGATGAACACACCAAGGTAAGCCTTCGTGCTGATGGTGCTACCGGCATCATTGGAGATGACGACGTCATAATAGCCGGCATCGCTGGCGGTCAGCGCGGAGATTTCCAGTCGACTCAGAATCCGCCCGGGCAACTCCACACCATCTTTGCGCCATTGATAGGTCATCGGGGTTGGGCTCGATGCCGAGACGCCCATAAATGAGGTCTTCCCTGCGCCATAAACAGCACTGGCGGGCTGGGTGACGATCTTTGGTGCCGTGAGCCCCAGCGGGTTTACATGGACCGCGACGGGGTCGCTCCGAACCAGCCCAGCTTGATTACGAACTTCCACCCAATAGCTGCCTGAGTCACTGGCTTTGGCGGTGGTGACATTCAAAGTGGACTGCGTGGCCTTCGGCAGTATCAGGCCGTCCTTGAACCACTGGAGAACTCCATCGCTAGCCTCGGCTTCCAGTTGCAGGGGTGCTCCCTCGTTTATCTTCAGGCTCGCAGGGGTGACGACAACGACCGGGGCCTTGCCAGTGCTCGGCTGAGCCGGGTCGAACAAAATGACTTGGTAGTCGAACCCGCGGCTTACCCCATCGATTTTCACCCCTCGGATCGAAACAGTATAGGTAGCATCGCTCGTCGGAGGAAACCGGTCGGCACCGAATTCGGTCGCGGGGAAGTCCCAGACCAGGCGGGCCGACCGCTCGACAACCGTGACGGCCACCTGTTGGCTGTCACGAAGAACCGTGACGGAAGCCGCACTGTAGTCGGGGGTCGTCGGCGAGATCCAGGCCCATGACCAGCGGGAGAAAGGGACTTTGGCCGGGAAGAAACCGCGAGAAGGCCAAGCTTGGGCTTGCTCGACTTCCGTTGCATCGAGTGCGCGCGGTGAGTCGTTGTCATTTTCCAGTACGTAAAGCGCCGAGGTACCTGGTGTCGCGCCGTACCCCATGGCCTGGGTGGGCGGAAACAGAAGTTGATGCCGATGGAGAGCGGCCAAGTTATCAGTTCCGGTTTCCTGCATGAACCCATCAATATCCGTCCCCGACTCCCATCCGGTAGCTAGCGCAGGCATTTTGTTGCTCCGATAGGCCCCTTCATAGGCATCCCAAGAGGATGCTGGCGATGGCCAGCGGGGAGGGAAGTAGAGGTAGTCCCCGCCTGTCCACATCAGGAAGGCTGCCTCGTGGGCCCGGGTGTCGAATGTGGCCGACTCGGTGACGGCGTTCAAACCGGCCAGTCGCCGGTAGTAGTTGGCCCGCAGCAACGCAGCGGTGCGGAAAGCCGTCGAGATGGTACCGGCCTTGTAGGTGGCCGCATTGCCCGTGAACCCCAATGCCACTCCCGAGGATTGGGGGTAGTAGGTGTTGTGGAAGACGCGTACGGCTTCACGTTCCTCGAGATTGACCGCGGGAGGTGCGATCGACTGTGCCTGGGCTCGGCCAACGGCGCCGACCGCGAGAAGAAAACTGGAGAGAAAAAGGGCGAGAGCCGGGAGGCGCATGGGCGATGGCGGCAAGTTCCGATGAGCGGTGGGCCTTGATGCTGCGCGAGGGCAGGGTGGGATGTTTTGGACCAGCAAGGCGTGTGGGAGGAAATTTCGCGCTGGAAAATGGGAGACCTACCGATGTGGCGCAATCTCAGACGAGTGATTGCCGCAGAGTCATTTAACACGAGTGTCGACTAATGCCTTGGGATTATTTCTTGCGTCTGGTCCTCTATCCGCTTCCCCATGGAGTCTTTCCGGCTACGCTCCTCCGCCCACGCACCAGTTTCCTCATGTCCACCCGGCCAAACAGTCCATCGCTTTTCCAGCTCGAGCTTCTCGAGACGCGGATGCTGCTGGCTGTAGATATTCCGTGGTTGGGTGATGCGGTGCTGGCGGATGGGACCGACATCGCGGCCGATCTGGTCACGGAGAACGACAATGGCCATGACATCACGGTGCTCGTGCTGCACGGCGATGCCACGCTCGATAGTAGCATAACAATCGATACCAGCCATTTCGGGGCGACGATCGACAAGATCCGGGTTTCGAACTTCGAGCATGTGACGATCGACGGAGACATGGCGCTGAAGCGTGCCGTGGTCTGGGATGTGGGTGAACTCGTCGTCGAGACACCGGTCACCGCCAGCCTTTGGGTCGCAGATGTCGAGACGATCACCTTCAAGACTCCGCTGCCGCCGGCCATCGTCATTTATGCTGGAAAAGATGTGACGCTGCAGGCGCCCAGCTTCGGCGAGACACGCCTCTTCAGCGACGCCGAAACTCTGACACTCGTCTCGGGCAAGGCCTCCGACAGTCTCGATTTCTGGACGACCAATCTGAACCAGCAGGTTCTCTTGTCCTTCGTACCCGTAAAGCTGACGCTCAATCTCAGCGCGACGCAGCTGGATAGTGTCCAACACATGTTCCAGATCGGCACGGATACCAAATTCGAGTTGCCGGCCGAATGGATTCGCGTGCTCCCGCTCGACGAGTTCCAAGCGCTCGTCGAAGATCTTTTTGCCACGGTCGAACTCCAGTCGGGAAACTTCGACTGGGTGCATCAGCTCGAGTCCCTACCGGCAGCCATCGCCGGGAAGGACTCCCTCCCGGCATCGCCCGAATATCTCGCACTGCCGGATCATGCTGCACCGATCGCGCTTCCGGAGATCTCCGGAGTCGTTGCGCTTCCGCAAGGGGCCGATGGTACGGTCGATTTGGATATCGTTCCCGATACGGCCACAAATTCCGGGCCGCTTCCGGGATCCGACTTCGTGCTGTATCTGGCCGCAAAAGAAACCACGCCGGTAGCCCGAGTTGCTCCGTTGGTCGGTTCCTTCGCCTCGACCGCGTTTTCCGGGGTAGCGGCTCCGTCGCTCTTCGAACCGCTGCGCAATTTGCGCAATGCCATCGTCCAGCGTTTCACGCAGGAGTTTGTGCCTGGCGTGCGGCCGGCCTTGTTGGTCGAGCCTCGCCCGGCAAAGTCGGTGGAAAAGAAGACCGCTTCCGAGTGAAGCGACCACGAGGTCGCCTATTTCGTCAGCTCCATGACGAGATTGAACGCGGCTTGTTCGGGTTTGTTGCGTATTTCCCGATCACACAGCTCGGGATGAGCCGAATGCCCGGTGGGTACGACCTCCGCGCGTGAGAACCCGAGGTGGGTGGCCACCAGCGCCAAGCTTTCCTCGCAATAGAAGTGCTTGTGGCTCCACATCGTGAAGGCCTCCTGCCGGCCCTGGTTGGCACCGGCAAAGTCGCTCTGCCGGTAGTGGCGCCGGAGCACCCCACGAAGCCCAGGGAACGCCAGGCGCAATACGCCTCCGGGCGTCAAAGTGCGGTAACACTCCGCGAGGAAGATCAAGGACTCCGCCTGGTCGAGATGCTCCAGAAAATGTTCCGAGTATCCGAACGTGAACTGGTTGTCGGGAAACGGATGCGCCCCGGCCAGATCGATACGCATGATCTGCGCCTTCACCTCCTCCGCGATGGAGTCCCACGGGTAGCAGGCGTCGAAACCATCGAGATTGAGCCAGCCGGGCAGGATGTTGCCGCCGCAGGCATAGTGGGCTTTGCGAGGGAGATCAGGGTGGGGGACTGGCATGACGCAATCGTCGTTCGCTGCTTGAAGTTATGCCGGGCCGGTCGGCCCGGCGTGTTCCCAGATCTGATCGATCGACGTCAGCCCGCGATCGCCAAATTCTTGGGCGAAGCGTGCGCGGATTTCCGGTTCTTCGGCAGGCTGCACCAAGCGCCAGAGAAGGGCATGGCCCTTCTGCTCGATTCGCCCCGCAGGGCGGCCGCTGGCGCTGCGCCGTAGCGCCTGGTGTTTCAGCCACCACTCGAGCGCGTAGATCCGGACCGCCGGCCGGAGCGGGAGGAACGGGCCGGCGCGCCGACGCTGGATCCCGAGCAGCTCGCAGTAGCGCTTCCAACCGCCTTGGTTGGTTTTTGTCTCGGGATATTCCCGGTTGACCGCGAGAAAGTCGCGTAGCCGGCAGCCGCGCAACCCTTGCTGGAAGAAGCGCCCGATCCATTCGAAATCCATGAACCACTGTAGGTCCTCACGCACGGGGCCGACCTGCTCCAGCACCCGCCGGCGGATGAACAGCGAAGGCTGGCAGATGTAGTTGTGCGAATAAAGGTAGCGGTCCCGATCCGGAGCCTGCGTCCCGATGTTCGGAGCCAACACCCGACCGCCGCGGTCGATCTCCAGCACGTCGCCATAGACGAAGTCCAGGGCGGGATCGGCGGCAAAGGCGGCGGCCACCTTGGCCAATGCTCCGGGGAGGTAGGCATCGTCCGAGTTCAACCACGCCAAGACCTCACCGGTGGCGCGGCGAAACCCGCGTGCGATCGCATCGACCTGGCCGGCATCGCGTTCGCGGAACCATTGCAGCCGGTCACCATACGCGGCGAGGATCTCGGGGGTGCGGTCATCCGAGCAGGCATCCTGCACGATCAGCTCGGACTCGGCCCCGCGTTGCCGCAGCACGCTGTCAACCGCCAGGCGAATGAACTGCGCCTGGTTGCGGGTTGGCATGACGATTGAAATACGCATCGCCAAAAGATTGACCACTAGTCCCTAGGGATGACAATCCCGCGCTCGGTCCCGCCCGACCCACAGGGCGACCGAGGTCATCCCTAACCACTCCGACATGCCGCTTTCGCCACAGCACGACTTGTTGCTCAACTTGGCCTTTCAACGCTCGTTGGCCGACTTTGAGACCGCACTGACCCGGCTGATGGAGGCGCTGGATCTGGCCGGTTGGGCCTGCATCTTCCCCCCCAGCTTGGATGCCGGTGGCCGACGGATCATGATCGCCAAGGGAGTGCGTTCGACCGGTGCGGACCAGCAGATGCTGCAGCAACTCAACCAAGCGCAGACCCGCGACGAAGCCCAGTCGGCCTTGATCCAGATCGCCGAGCAGATGGCCCCGGATCCGGCAGCCAATCGCCGGGCCTTCACCATGCGACCGCCCGGCCAACAGGGAGATTTTCTTTTCCTCTGTTTCCGCATGGAGCCGGATTTCGACGACGCCGAGCAGGTCTTGCTGCAGGATCTCGGGCGCAACGTCCTGCGGTGCTTCCTCCTGTTGTCGCAGGACCAGGAACAGAGGTTCTTCAACAGCGTTCTCCACCTCGTCACCAATCTCTATCAGGAGGGGATCTGCCTGCTCGACGGCAACCTCCGGATCATGCTGGAGAACCTCCGGTTCCGCGAGCATCTGCACCGCTGGGTGAATGGAACCCAGGCGGCGGCACTCTCGCTGCCGCGTCAAAGCGTGCTTCCGGTCGATTGGCAGAAAGCGGCCTCCGAGGCGCTCAAGATCTACCAGGCGACTCCGCCGAAAAATCTCAGCCCACGGCTTTCCGTAACCCAAGGTCCGGTGGTCCGACTTGAACTCGAGGTCGGGCACAACGAGTTCATCAACGGTGCGGTACGCTACTTGGCCTTCCAGAGTTCGTTGGGCACACGGCCCTACCTGCTGCTGACCTCCGTGCTGCGGAAGCGCAACCTGCGCCCATCGCAGTCGTTGGCCCAGACCATTGCCGCGGCCCGGCTTTCGCGCCGCGAGCAGGAGATCGCCGAACTTCTGCTCCAAGGCTACCAGACCAACAAGATTGCGGAGATGTTGGCCATCGCCCAGCCGACCGCCAAAATCCACGTGCGCAATCTACTCCGAAAAACCGGTGTGAAGACGCGGTTGGAGTTCGTGGCCGCGCACACGCGCAACGACTGAGCACCGAACAGGGGGAAAGGATGCTCGGCCAGCTTCCCGATTAGACATAACGCTTATTGTGAACGTTAACACGTTCTCTCCCAAAACCTTACAAGTTTCCCGGCCAAGCGGACCCGACAGAGGAATTCGCGAGCCGGCACACGCTTGAGGACCGGCAACGACAAACCGATCTCCTTGGTGACGACAATTACACTTCCCTACTTGGGCTTGGGGCTCGAGGGGGTGTAGGGGAGCGGAGCTCCCCACGGATCGATTCCGACTCCGAGGAGGTCTTACGAAACAGAGGGAGGGGTGGAGGGGAGGGAGCTTGCTCCCTCCCCCCTCTGGATTCCAGCAGAGGGGTGGCTGGGGAGGCGGCCGCCTCCCCGCCCCTTCCGGTTCAGGACGCCGCCGGGGTGGTGGCGGTGGGTTTGCCCTTGGCCTTGGCGGCGGTGGCGCGGTGGCTCTCGCCGGTGAACTCGACGATAGTGGAGTGATGCACGAGGCGGTCGACGGCGGCCATGGTGGTCATGGGGTCCTTGAAGATCTTGTCCCATTGGGAGAAGACCAGGTTGGAGGTGATGACCACGGACTTCTTCTCGTAGCGTTCGGCCAGGAAGTGGAAGAGCACCTCCATCTCCTCGCGGGATTGCTGCACGTAGCCGATGTCGTCGATGACGACGGCGTCGAAACGCTGGAGGCGGTTGATGGCCTGGGGCAGCTTGAGGTCGCGTTTGGCGGCGAGCAGCTGGGTGACCAGCCGGAAGGCGGGCACGAAGAGCACCTGGAGCTGGTGGCGGCAGATCCACTCCCTGGCGACGGCGGCGACGAAGTGGCTCTTGCCGCGGCCGGCCAGGCCGAAGCAGAGCAGGTTGTCGCCGCGGCGCACGAAGTCGGCCTCCAGCAAGGCGGGCAGTTGGCGGCGCAGCTTCTCGGGCAGGAGCTTCTGGTCGAGGGACTCGAGGCTTTTGCCGGGGGGCAGTCCGGAGTCCTTGAGCAGGCGGGCGATCTTGCGCTGGAGACGGTCGTTGGCCTCGGTCTCGAACAGATACGAGAGGAAGCGCTGGTACCCCCAGTTCTCGGCTTCGGCGCGCTGGATGGTCTGATCGTACTCGCGGGCGATGGTGGGCAGGCGCATCGCGCGCAGAAGCAGGGGCAGCGAGGCGGCGCTCATGAGGCCGCCTCCGCGACGAGCTGGTCGTAGGCGCTCAGGTCGGGCACAAACGCGGCCATCTCCACCGCGCGTGGTGGCGGCGGCTCGTGCAACCCGGGCTCGATGCGCTCGGCCAAAGGCGCTTCGCCTTGGCGCAGGAGTGCGCCGAGGGCGTCGGCGACGCGGTCCTCGCCGTGCCGGGCAGCGAGGTGGAGGACTTGCAGGTATTGCGCGCTCGCGCGGCCCCCATCGAGGGCGGCGAGCCGGTCATAGGCGTGGCGGAAGGCCGGCCGGGGGAAGAGCTCCTCGCGGTAGAGGTAACGGGCGAAGGCCCCGGGCTTGCGGACCAACGAGTCGATGACGTGGCGGTAGTCGATGCGCGGCTCCTGTCCGCGGGAGCGCGGATAGGTGGCCACCGTTTCGCCGTGATGGTGGAAGCTCACCTCGGCCTCGGTGACGCGCGCCTGCACCAGCGCGCCGATCAGACGAGCGGGCACCGAGTAGGCGCAGTTCTTCACCCGGACCGTGCTGTAGCAGGAAACCCGTACGGTGAGCTCCTCGGCCTGGGGGAAACGGGTCGGAGGCAACGGCCGCAGCCGGGCCGTCTCCTCGGCGATCTTGGCGGTGCGCAGGACGTTGGCGCCGGTGCACACCTGCGCGACGAAGGCGGCATAGGCGGCGAGATCGGCGAAGTCGCGGCTGCCGCGCAGCAGCAGGTGCTGCTTGAGCCGGCGTTTGAGGTGGCCCTGCAACGACTCGACATCGCCGTTTTGGTTGGGGCACTTGACCGCGATGGTGCGCGGCTCGACATCGAGATGGGCGCACAGGGCGAGGTACTCGGTGTTGAGGCCGCGCTCGCTTTTGCCGCGCTGGAGTTGGTGGGTGGCCGTGGAGCTCTGGTCGGTCTGCACCCCCGCCGTCACCCCGCCCAGTCGCCAGAAGGCCTCCTGCAGGCCCAGCTTGAGCGAGAGCACCGACTCCGACTGGCAGGGCACCGCCCACTCCCAGTTCGAATACGGCAGGACCGCGTGCGCCAACAGGTGCGGGTACGCCTCGCCGGCGATGGTGATCTCCAGTTCGTCGGCATGCGTCCAATCGAACTGGAGCCACTGCCCGGGCTCATGCACCTGCGCAAAACACACTTCCCGCGGCGGGCCGTGGCGGCGCCGCCATTGCTCCACGCGGCGTTGGAACGTGCGCAACGCCCGGCCGTCCACCGGTACGGTGGCGGCTGTGGTGGCTGCGGCCAAGAGGTGCTCGAAGAGCAGCTTCGCCTCCAGTTCCGGCGCGTCCGCGAGCATGCGCTCGGCTTGCGGCCAGATTGCCGCCACCGGGTCGGCCCGCGTGCGCCAGTCGTGTTTAGCCTTCAGCTCCTGCGGCCCGCGACCGGCGCGCAGGTAGCGCCGCGCCGTCTTCGGATCCATCCCCGCCTTCATCGCGGCGTGCCCAAGCACCCCGCTGTCGTTGTACTCTCTCATGAGTCGTTGGTACTGACGATCGGTGATGAGCATGGGCCTGCGCAAAGGCCCGATCTTGCCGATCGTGCAGACCAACGGCCCTCACAATCCCCCGGTCAAAACAGGGAAGTGCAATTGTCGTCGGCAGGGAGCGTTGATTGTCGCGGGGGGCTTGAGGAACCACTCCCACGGATGCCGGTCGCACGACGCCGTCCGCAATCGGCCAATCCTCCGGCGCGCTTCTCACGCCCTATCTACCGCCGGTTGCCACTTCGTTAGTAGTACCCATGCCATGGTCTTTTGCTCTGAGCTCATAAGGTGTTGATGAGCGTGAAGGCAGAGGCGGGGTTATCGGCGAAGGATTCGAGCAAGGCTGGCAGCGAACGCTCGTCGGGATGCCTGGCGAGACGGGCGAGCAGGGCGCTGCGCAGCAGCGCGAGGTTGGCGAGGGCGTTGGGGTTGCGGGTGCGGGAGCGATCCTCGCCCCAGACGGCGTCGCGGCGCCAATGGTTGCGGATCTCCACGCCGGCCCAGTGTCCGCGCAGGAGAGCGTGCCACTGGGCCGGGGTGCGCTCGGCGGGCCGCTGGCTGGAGAGGTAGAAGCGCGTCTCCGTGGTCTGGCGTCCGGTCCTGATGGTGACGCTCTGGCTGCGGACGACGATCAGGCTGCGGGCGAAGGGGAAGTCGAGGGCCTGGGCCTCGACGGCGAAGGCGTGGAGGCTGCGATGTTCGAGTCGGCCGTGGCCTTTGGTCGTCTGGGCAAAAAAGGGGTGTCGGGCAACGCGTCGAGTTGGCGGGCGTGATCGAGCAACGAGGGCTGGTTGGCCTTGAGCTGCAGACAGTACTCGCCGCCCTGCTCGACGATGGTGCGGGCGGTGGCGCGCTGGCAGTGCAGGGCGTCGGCAGTGATGACCTTCCCGTCGAGGGCGGGCAGGCCGCCCAGCAACGCAGTGGCGGCGGTTTGCTCGCAACGCGTTGTCCCCTCTTTCTGGTCGTAGAGGGCGAGGGCCTGCGGGGCGCCGTCGTCGTGGTCGACCAGGGAGAGCACGCCGAGGTGGTCGCGGATCATCTTGCCGTCCAAGGCGAGAGCGCAGGGCAGCTGGCCGGCGTGGGCTTGCAGCCACCCGACCAGGAGGGTGGCGAAGGCGTCGGCGTCGAGCCGGGTGAGCACGTCGTAGAAGACCGAGTAGCTGGGCACCTGCCAGAAGGCCTTGCAGCCCGGCTTGCGCGGCAGGCCCAGCAGTTGGCGCTGGGGTTGCGAGAGGCTCTGGGCGAAGCGGGCGAACTGGCTGAACTCGCGGCGCCCGCACAAAAGCGCCATGGCGACGATGGTCAGCACCGCGCCGATGCGGTACTGCACGCTTTTGCCCCGCGGGTCGGGCGCGCGCCGGAACACCTCCAAGAGCGACTCGAGCTGGGGCCGGGTCAGCGGCAGGGTGCCGGTGGGCGCCGGCAGGACGCCCGCGCGGCAGTCCGGCGGCGGCTGGGCCGCGCAGAGCTGGGTGCGGGCCTTCGGGCCGAGTGGGTACAGCCAGAGGCGCTTGGGCCGGTCGTTGGGCACGTAGAAGTCGGCCCGGTGCCGGCTGAAGCCCGCCGAGAAGCCGACGGGCTCCCAGTTGCTCGCCTTGTAGCAAGTGCCTGCGTACGACTCCGGGTCGGTGAAGCTCTCGGCGAGGAGCGGCCGGTACCCGAACCGCGCCTGCCAGTGCGCCGGCAGGGCCCGCAGTGCGGCGGCCATCGTCTGCGAGGCCAGGTTGGGCGCCGCGCCCTTGTCGGTGAGCAGGAGGAAACGGCGGTTTTGCACCACCAGCTTGAGCCGCTCGACGCGCATGGTCGCGCCCCAGCCGATCCACTCGTCGCGGTCCTTGAGCGCGTAACATGCCGGCCCCCACACCAACAGCGCCGCCGGCCGGCCCCGCACCATGATGATCTGCCGCAGGTAGTCGCCCACCGGTCGGCCCGCGCCAAGGTAATGGTGGTCGCGCAGCTGCGCGTCGAACCACTCAAGTTGCTCCTCGCCGGCCACAGTCGCCTCCACCGAACTGTCGGCGGCGGTAGTTGAGGTCTCGCAGGGACTGGAGGGTGCTGGCGCAGTCGGGTTCATCCCACCACAGCACAAGCAGCCCTGCGGTTTTTGTCTAGTGCGAAACGCCTCCGCTCTGCCTCAACGACTTATCGGCACCGAAGAAAAGGCCATGACCCATGCAGGGCATTAATACTTTCGGCTTGTTTCGCCCTTCCATGGCTTCTAACTGGCTTTTTTACGCATTGCACGTCCTTCCGCCAGTCAACGGCACGTCCATCGTGTCCCAACGCCGTCTCACGTCGGCCTGAGTCTCCGTCACTCGATACGGAAAACAAGGAGGCATCGCTCCGCATGGTCACTCCCGCAGCCGCCGACACGAATTCGCAGATCCAGCGCATCCTTGCGAACATCACGGCGCAACTGTCCCCCCTCGCGAAAAACCCACCGGAGCTTGGCGAATACTGCCGGACGCATGGACAACATCTGCGCACCGTTCTGAAGCCGGTCGGGTTCAAGTATCTGGTTCTGCAAGGATCGAAACTCAGTCGGGCCTTGGCCTTCAACCAGGGATCGATCGAGACTGCCGAAGCCGACGGCAACGCCGCGCAGGATGCCAGCTTCGGCCAAGCGGCACTCAAAGCGGTGCAGGAAATCGCCCCGCTGATTCTCCAGGCCAACACCAGGCCGGCCGATACCAACGCTTCGTTGGTGGCCGAGACCGCGGTCAATCGTGATGCGATGCCGCTGTTCAACCGGACCGGCTACCAAGTCTTCTTTGTCCCGGTCGCATTGGAGAAGCAGACCTTCGGCGTCGTCCAAGCGTGGTTCGAGCCGCGCGACAACGGCGCCACCAGCACCCGGCAACAGGTGCTCGCGCACTTCGCCGACGAGATGGCGCTGTATTTTCGCAGCCGCCGCGCCTCCGACCTGCACCGGGAGCTCGTCCGCCAGAGCACCTATATCCAACTGCTGGAAAGCCTTGGCGGCGACCTCGATCTCGAGGCAGTCGCGTGGAACATCGTCAACTACGCTCGCGAGAGTGTGGACTGCGAACGGGTGTCGATCTTTGCCGTCAAGGGCTTCCCCAAGCACGACCCGGACGACATGTCCTTCGAACTGCTGGCCACAAGCGGCCTCAAGCAGTTGAACGCCCGCAGCGAACAGGCGGTGCTGATGAGCGAGCTGGTCGGCGAATTGGCCCAGACCATCCTGATGGCCGGCGATAGCCCGGAGGCCGCCAACGGTACGGGCGACGAACCGAAGAGCACGCCCCCGGCCGCCCCGCTCCAGAGCTCCGGTCAGCCCCAGTTCCGGCTCACTTTCACGATGCGCGACCCCGACAAGGTCGCGACCCGCCCGGAGGCCATCAACGACTACTTCGACTCGGCCCCGATGAACTGGGCCACCGCACTGCCGTTGTTCGACCGCGACAACCACGTCTGCGGCATGCTGTTGTTCGAGGGCCAGCGCGATCCCGACAAGGTCCGCAGCAGCTTCCTGCAGATGCGTGATCTGGCCTACTCCGGCGGTCACTCGCTGGGCACGGCGCTGACGTGGCACAACCGGCGGACCCTACGCTGGTCCAACGCGCTCTACAGCTGGCGCATCCGCCACCTGCGTTCCCGCGGCCGTCGGAATTTTCTCCGTACCGCACTGCCGATCGGCGCCATCATCCTCGCCCTGCTTTACCCGAAACAGATGCAGGTTTCCGGCACCGCCACGCTCGAGCCGGTCAACCTCGTGAACGTCTCCGCCGAGGTCTCGGGCCGCATCGAGCAGCTTCAGGCGCAACTTGGAGCCGAAGTCAAAAAGGGGGACCTTCTGCTCGCGCTGGACGACCACGACCTCCAGCTCCAGTTCCAGCAGGCCGACCAGGAATACCAACGTTACCGGGTTCAGGCCGACACCGCCCTTGCCCTCTCCGAGGAAGGCCAACTGCAGATCGCGCGCATCAATGCCGCACGCGCCGGCCTGATGCGCGACAAACTGGCCGCCGATCTCCAACGCACCCGGATCACGGCCCCCATCTCCGGAATCGTCATCGGGCCGCAGAATCTCAGCGCGCGGACCGGCGAGTACATCCGCCTCGGCGAAGGGCTCGTCACCCTGGTCGATCCGTCCTCCTGGCGAGTACGTGTGCAACTGCGCGAGCAGGACCAGCCGTTGCTTGTCGCAGCCCTGCACGAGAAGGGTTCCCTCGAGGCGCAGATCAAATTCAACGCCGAGCCCACCACGGTCTACACCGCCTCGCTGACCGATGAAGAGCAGGTGGCCAAGGGCCTCGATTTCGGTGGAGGCACCTACGGGTTCGCCGCGTTCCTGCCCTTCACCCCTTCCCCCCAGCTGTCGCAGGACTTCCGCACCGGCTTCTCGGGCCGGGCTAGTTTCACGATCGGCCGGCGTCCTCTGGCTTATGTCTTCTTCCGTGATTTCATCCATTTCCTCCGCATGCGGTTCTAAGCGGCCGGCGGCGGTCATCGGCCTGCTGCTCGGCATCTGCCTGCCGCTTGTATCCGGCGATCCGGTGCAGCCCACCTCCAGCTGGGCCCGCTCGGTGCTGCTCCCGGCCGCGAGCGTCAACCTGAGCGCCCCGACTCCCGGCATCATCAGCGCCCAACCCATCCCCGAAGGCAGTCGCGTGACGGCCGGACAGGTGATCCTCGAGCTCGATGCCCGCGAGGAGGAGGCCCGGCTGCAGGAGGCCCAGGCGCAGAAGGACCTGGCCACCGCGGAAGCGGCCCGCGCCGAGGCCGCCTATCTCCGAGCCAAGGAACTCTTCGACTCCAACTTCCAAAGCCAGCGCCAGTACGACGATGCCAAGGCCGCCTATGACCGCGGCCGCGCCCTGATCAAGCAGGCCGAGGCCGGCATCGTCGCAGCCCAGTACCGGCTCGAGCGCAAGACCGTCCGCGCACCGTTCGACGGCCTGCTGTTGCGCCGCTTCAAGGCCCCGGGCGAAGCGATCGAGAATTTCGAGACGGTCGCCCGGCTCATCGACGACAGCTATCTGGAAATGCTGCTGTTTTCCGACGCGAGCCGGTTCGGCACGATCCAGATCGGGCAGACCCACACGATCGAACTGCTCGACGGTCCGAATGCGGGTGCACGTGTCGGGGCGGAGGTGGTCTCCGTCGATCCGGTCATTGATCCGGCGAGCGGCACTTTCCGTTTCAAGCTTCGCGTCCAAAACGGGAACAAGGTGGCCGTCGGCCTGTCGGCGAGACTGATCGCCTCCGTCGAAGCCACTCCGTGACGCTTCGTCGCGGCAGCGTGCCGCCCGGTCCGGCTCGCTCCGGGCGGTGGTTCCAGCACGCCGAACCGACGCTTCTCCGCGGCACGGAAGCCCTAACCAACAACTCAGTTGCGGGATGATTCCTTCTTCTCCTGCCTTGCGCCTTATGTTCCGGATTTTCCCTCTGTGTTCGCAGCCCCCGACCGTTGCTGCACTTCGCGTTGCCCAAACAGGCAAACCGGGACGTGGGCGGCTGGGTGCCGCGCTCGTGTGCGCAGCGCTGGCCACATCGGCCGCCGTGCACGCCGCTCCGCCGGCCCGCCGCA
>Ga0208940_1002271_pt1 | contig 18145 bp, 15 predicted proteins | sample AD_JPNNA6_MetaG_FD_184445 | JGI IMG/M metagenome (GOLD analysis project Ga0208940, IMG submission 184445) | Active sludge microbial communities of municipal wastewater-treating anaerobic digesters from Japan - AD_JPNNA6_MetaG (SPAdes) (version 2) | ecosystem: Engineered > Bioreactor > Anaerobic... | reverse complement strand
TAAGGTAAAGTCTAAAAACAGTTTAGAAGTTACTGCAAATAAAATTATTATAAATTCTGTTGGTGATATAGATGGTGATGGGGAATTTAGTTTAAAAGATATAGCCCAGCAGCTAAAAGAAAATAAAAATAATGAATGGGAACCACTAAAAGAAGATGGTGATTTTCGTTCTGAGGAATGTATTAAATTACTTAAAAAGGCGGATATTGTTGTCACCAACCCGCCTTTTTCGCTATTTCGTGAATATGTGGCTCAACTTTTTGAATATGGGAAACAATTTTTAATTATTGGAAACATGAATGCTATTACCTATAAAGAAGTATTTCCTAAAATTAAAGAAAATAAAATGTGGTTAGGTGTATTTAGCGGAGCTAAAAAATATCTTATTCCTGATGGTGTTAATTTTAAACGTTCAAACATTGAGGTTGGAGAAGATGGTAAAAGGTATGCCAAGATGGGTAACACTGTTTGGTTTACCAACCTTGATCACGGTAGACGCCATCAACCATTAAATTTAATGACCATGGAAGAAAATAAAAAATTTAATAGCAAAGTAAAAAAGTCTAAAACAATCTATAAGAAATATGATAATTATAATGCTATTGAGGTACCGTTTACTGATGTAATTCCTAGTGACCACGAAGGTGTAATGGGTGTGCCTATATCTTTTTTAGACAAGTATAATCCAGATCAGTTTGAGATTATAAAGTTTAGGCATGGAGCTGACGGAAAAGATTTAGCAATTAATGGGAAAACGCCCTATTTTAGAATTTTAATAAAACATAAAAAGAAGAAATAAATATATGAAAACAACATTAAAAACAAACATAACAGTAAAAGATATTTGTGAAGGATTTGTATATAGTGAACTTGAAGGAAAAGGCCTTTTTGGGCTTTCTGGAAAACTTACTATTCAGCCAGAATATCAGAGAAATTATATTTATGCTTCTGATGACGGAAAAAGGGAAGTGGCAGTGATAGATTCTATTTTGAAAGGCTATCCGATCGGACTTATATATTTTAATAAAGTCAGTGAAGATAAATTTGAAGTTTTAGATGGACAACAGAGAATTACAAGTTTAGGAAGATTTGTTACAGATAAATTTGCCATTAAAGATGAAAATGGATTAGAGCAACTTTTTAGCGGAATGGCGGCAGATAAAAAGAAAAAGATTTTAGAAACAAAATTGCTTATATACGAATGTGAAGGTACAGAAAGTGAAATTAAAGAGTGGTTTAAAACTATCAATATTGCAGGTGTGCCACTCAATGATCAAGAACTTTTAAATGCTGTCTACTCTGGTCCATTTGTAACTTTAGCTAAAGAAGAGTTTAGTAATAGTCAAAATGCCAATATTCAAAAATGGAGTGCATATATTAAAGGAAGTGCTATAAGGCAAGATTTTTTAGAGAGAGCTTTGGATTGGGTGAGTAAGGGGAATATTGGTGAATATATGAGTCGTCACAGATTTGACAAAAATATAGATGAGCTTAAAAATTATTTTAATAGTGTTATTGATTGGATCTCAACTGTATTTACAGATGTGGAAAGTGAAATGTGTGGACTTGAATGGGGTAGGCTTTATGAAAAATATAAAAAACAACCTTATGATCCAAAAGCGGTTTCTAAAAAAGTTCAAAAACTTTATGGGGATCCATATATTAAGAGTAGAAAGGGAATCTTTGAATATATTTTAGGTGGAGAGAAAGAAAGTAAACTACTTGAAGTACGAGTTTTTGACGAAGCGACTAAAAAATCTGTTTACAAATCTCAAACTGAAGAAGCAAAGAAAAAGGAAAAATCTAATTGTCCACTTTGTGCTATTGGACATGATGCAAATAAAACTAAAATTTATACATTTGCAGAAATGGAGGCAGACCATGTTTCAGCTTGGAGTAAAGGCGGATCAAGTGATATTAAAAACTGTCAAATGCTTTGTAAAACACATAATAGAGCTAAAGGGAATAAATAAAATAACTGAATTTAAAAAATACTTATTGTTTTTATTTTTTATTAATCTGTATCAAAAAATAACAACCATTGCTTATTTTATTTTTATGTGTTAATATATTGTTCACTTAATTATTAAATAATTTATATGAGTGAATTAAAAGTAGAAATTATTAAATCAGGTACTGGTGATGAAGCTAAAAATGGTGATGTGGTTTCTGTTCATTATACTGGTATATTTGAGGATGGAACAAAATTTGATTCTAGTGTTGATCGGGGACAGCCATTTGAATTTACTTTGGGCGCAGGCATGGTTATTAAAGGTTGGGATGTGGGAGTGATTGGTATGAAAATAGGAGAAAAAAGAAAATTATATATTCCTTATCAATTTGCTTATGGAGAAAATGGTTATGGACCGATTCCTCCACAGGCGAATTTAATATTTGATGTTGAGTTATTGGAAATAAATTAAAATTTTTGAATCCCAGAGTCAATCTGGGATTTTTTTATTAAAAATTTTTATTTAAATTATTAAATTTATTTAAAAATATTATTTTGTTTAATTAGTATAGTTATTAAAATATAAATTATTAGTGATTAAAAGTGTTTTTTCTTTACTTTTCTTTCAAAAAATATTATTATTAATAAGTATAATTTATGAAAAAATTTTTGCTTTTTATTGTTTTTATAAGTTGTCTTATTCCAAGTCAATTAGTTTTGGCTACGACAAATTTTACTTTTGATCAAGGAAAAAATTTTGAAGCCAAAGTGATAGATATTATTAGACAGGAAAATATTGTTCGTGAAGATGGTACTGAAACTTTACAACAAAATATAAAATTGAAAGGTTTAAAAGGAGATTGGAAAAATAAAGAAATTATTTATTATGGGATTAGTGAAATTGATGTTTTGAGTAATCCGATTTATAAGGTGGGGGATAGAGTTTGGGTAAATGAAATTATAAATGATAATGGAGAAAAAGATTATTATATTTTAAATTTTAGTAGAAGAGGTTGGATTTATTTATTAGGAATAATATTTTCAGTTTTAATAATTTTGATTGGTAGAAAAAAAGGTTTTCGATCTTTACTTAGTTTGTGTATAACTTTTTTTATAATTACCAAATTTATCGTGCCTCAAATAATGACTGGTAGCAATCCATTATTTATTTCTATTATTGGTTGCGCTTTGATACTTGGTTTTATAATTTATTTAACTGAAGGTTTTACTCGTAAATCTCATTTGGCGATTATTAGTATATTAATTTCATTATTTATTACTTTTGTATTAGCTTTAATTTTTGTTAAATTAGCTCATCTTACTGGTTTTTCTTCTGAAGAAGCTTCTTTTTTAGTAGGTAGTATGGGGAATAATATTATAGATTTCAGTGGATTATTGTTAGCAGGAATTTTGATTGGTACTTTGGGAGTTTTGGATGATGTGGTTTTGGGTCAGATTGAATCAGTCAATCAAATTAAAAAATTGAATCCAGATCTGAGTAATTTTAAAATTTTTCGTTCAGCTAGTGAAATTGGCAGGACTCATTTAAGTTCCATTGTAAATACTTTATTTTTAACTTATGCTGGAGCTTCTTTACCACTTTTAATTTTATTTGCTATGGGTAGTTCATATGGTGGAGTTACTTGGATACAAGCGATAGATAATGAGCAATTAGCTACAGAAATTATTCGTACTTTAGTAGGAAGTATTGGTTTGGCTTTAGCTTTTCCGATCAGCACTATTTTAGCTACTTATTTTTTGAAAAATAAAAAATAAAATTGGTTTTAAGATTTGACTAAAAAATGATTATGATGTATAATTTTTTCGTTTATAATTTATTTATTTTTAATTTAATTTGTCTATGAACTCATACTTAGTTCTAACAATTACTGCTAGTTTAGCTTCTCTTGTAGCTGCTCTGATTTTTTCTTTTTTAATAAAGAAAAAAGAAGAAGGTACAGATAAAATGAAAGAAATTGCTCATTCTATTTATGAAGGAGCTATGGCTTTTTTAAAACGAGAATATAAAGTAATTTCTATCTTTATAGTAGTTTTAGCAGTTGTTTTATTTTTATTTTTGGATAATAAAGATACTAGTGCTCATGAAGGATTATTAACAGCTATTTCATTTATTTATGGTGCTTTGAGTAGTTTATTAGCTGGTTATTTTGGTATGAAGATTGCTACTAGAGCTAATGTTCGTACTGCTAATTCTGCTCGCAATAGTTTGGCTGAAGCTTTAACTGTTGCTTTTCGTTCTGGTGCAGTAATGGGTTTGACAGTTGTTGGTTTAGGTTTATTAGGTATTTCAATTTTATTTTTAGTTTTCTTTGTTTGGATGAAAATTCCAGTTGATGTAGTACTAAATGTAGTTACTGGTTTTAGTTTAGGTGCTTCATCAATTGCTTTATTTGCTCGTGTAGGTGGAGGTATTTATACCAAAGCTGCTGATGTTGGTGCTGATTTAGTAGGTAAAGTTGAAAGTGGTATTCCAGAAGATGATCCAAGAAATCCTGCTACTATTGCTGATAATGTAGGTGATAATGTGGGTGATGTAGCTGGTATGGGCGCTGATTTATTTGAAAGTTATGTTGGTTCTATTATTTCTGCTATGATTTTGGGTGCAGTTGCTTTTGGTTTGAATGGTGTTTATTTGCCATTATTACTTTCAGCTGTAGGTATAATTTGTTCAATTATTGGTACTTTCTTGGTAAAAGTAAATAAAAAAGGTCATATTCATACTGCTTTGAAGAGTGGTTTGTGGGGAGCTTCATTTTTGGTTATAATTGCTGGTTTCTTTTTAACTAAAGCTATATTACCAGAAAATTATGTAGGAGTATTTGTAGCTATGATTATTGGTTTGATAGTTGGAGTTTTGATTGGTTTGGTTACTGAATATTACACTTCATTTGATTATAAGCCAGTTCAAAAATTAGCTGATTCATCTGAAACAGGCGCAGCTACTACTATTATTCAAGGTTTGGCTTTAGGATATAAATCTACAGTTATTCCAGTTATTTTAATTGCAATTGGAATATTTGGTGCTTATCATTTTGCTGGTTTGTATGGTATTGCTATTGCTGCAGTAGGAATGTTATCAACTTTGGGAATTTCTTTAGCTATTGATGCCTATGGTCCAGTAGCTGATAATGCTGGTGGAATTGCTGAAATGTCTGGACTTGGTCCAGAAATTCGTCAAGTAACAGATGCTTTAGATTCTGCTGGAAATACTACTGCTGCTATTGGAAAAGGTTTTGCCATTGGTTCCGCTGCTTTGACTGCCTTAGCTTTATTTTCTGCTTATTCAGTTGCTGCTAATATTGAAGTTATTGATTTGAAATTACCAGTAGTAATTATTGGATTATTTATTGGTACAATGTTACCATTCTTATTTTCAGCTATGACTATGTCAGCTGTAGGAAGAGCAGCTTTTCAAATGATTGAGGAAGTTAGAAGACAATTTAAAGAAATTCCTGGTTTGATGGAAGGAACTGCTAAGGGTGATACCAAAAAATGTGTAGATATTTCTACCAAAGCTGCTATTAATGAAATGATTCTTCCTGGTTTAATGGCTGTTGCTGTTCCATTATTAGTTGGATTTATTTTTGGTTCTGATGCTTTAGGTGGCTTATTAGCTGGTTCTCTTGTTTCTGGGGTATTATTAGCAATTTCTATGGCTAATTCTGGTGGAGCTTGGGATAATGCTAAAAAATATATTGAAAGTGGAAAACATGGTGGTAAAGGTTCTGAAGCACATAAAGCTGCTGTTGTTGGAGATACTGTAGGCGATCCATTCAAAGATACTTCTGGTCCAAGTATTAATATTCTTATTAAACTTATGGCCACTGTTTCTTTAATTTTTGCTTCATTATTTACTATTAATGGCATATTTTAAAATAAAATTAATTATCCAGCCCCTATTAAGGGGCTGGTTTTTTATTGAACAATTTTTTTATCTTTGTTATACTATTTTTAATTAAATTTTATGAAATATGATGTTATAGTTATTGGAGGAGGACCAGCAGGAATGATGTCGGCTGGACGAGCGGCTGAACTTGGAGCTAAAGTTTTGTTATTGGAAAAAAATAAACATTTGGGAATAAAATTACTTTGTACTGGTAAAGGACGCTGTAATATTACTAATAATATTGAGGAAATAAAAAAATTGGTGGATAAATATGGTAAAAATGGCAAGTTTCTTTTTTCTGCTTTTAATAAATTTAAAGTAGAAGATACGGTAAATTTTTTTGAAAAAAGAGGAGTTAAAACTAAAGTGGAAAGAGGGGAGAGAATTTTTCCAGTTAGTGATCGCGCTTTGGATGTTCTCAACGCTTTGATCAAATATATGCGTCAAAGTAAGGTAGAAATTATAACTGAGGCTCAGGTAAAAAATATTTTAATGGAGAAAAAAGTTATTAAAAAAGTAATTTTAGAAAATGGACAGGAATTAGAAGCAAAAAATTATATTATTTGTACAGGGGGAAAATCTTATCCTTTGACTGGTTCTACAGGAGATGGTTATAAATGGTTAAAAAAAATGGGTCATACTATTATTTCTCCTCGACCAGCTCTTACTCCAATTATAATAAAAGAAAAATTTGTAAAAGAATTAGAAGGTTTAAGTTTAAAAAATGTTGAAATAAGTATTTTTAAAAATAATAAAAAAATAATTTCTCGGTTTGGTGAAGCGCTTTTTACTAATAATGGTTTGAGTGGTCCAATAATTTTGGATATGAGTAAGAAAATTGGTGAAGAATTAGTTAACAAATTAAAATTAAAAATTGATTTTAAACCAGTTTTAGATTTTATAAAATTGGATGAACGAGTACAAAGAGATTTTCAAAAAAATAGTAATAAATTATTTAAAAATAGTTTAAATGAACTGTTGCCACAAAAATTAATTCCAATAATTATTAAGTTGTCTGGTATTGATCCTAATAAAAAAGTTAATTTAATAACTAAAACAGAAAGAAAGATAATTATTCATCTTTTAAAAGAATTTGAATTGGAAATTGGAGGTTTAGTTGGTTTTGAAAAAGCAATTATAACTGCCGGAGGTGTAGAATTAACAGAAGTAGATCCCAAAACTATGCAATCTAAAATTATTAGTAATTTATATTTAGCTGGAGAAATTTTGGATATAGATGGACCAACTGGAGGATATAATCTTCAAGTTTGTTGGAGCACGGGTTTTGTAGCTGGAGAAAATTCAATTTTATAATTTTTATTAATTTATTTTATGTCAGAATATTATAAAATTCCTCGTGGAGCAAATTGGAATTTTGATCCAAAGGGAAGAAAAAATAATTGGAAACTTAGTCGTTCTAAATTAGATTTATTTGTAGAATGTCCGCGTTGTTTTTATTTAGATAATCGTTTGGGTGTAAAGCGTCCGCCCGGTTTTCCTTTTAATTTAAACTCTGCGGTAGATGCGCTTCTCAAAAAAGAGTTTGATATTCATCGAGCTAAAAATCAAAAACATCCGTTGATTGAAAAATATGGGGTTGATGCTGTGCCAGTTGCTCATGAAAAATTGAATGATTGGCGAGATAATTTTACTGGTGTGCAATATGAAGATCCAGAAACTGGTATGATTATTACTGGAGCGCTTGATGATCTGTGGATCAATTCTAAAGGTGAATATATTGTAGTAGATTATAAATCTACTAGTAAACAAGAAAAGATTGAAACTCTTGATAAAGAATGGCAAAATGGTTATAAACGCCAAATGGAATTTTATCAGTGGCTTTTGCGTAAAAATGGTTTCAAGGTTTCTAATACTGGTTATTTTGTGTATTGTAATGGTGATACGGACAAAGAAGCCTTTGATGCTAAACTTGAATTTGATATTACTTTAATTCCTCATATTGGTGATGACAGTTGGGTTGAAAGTAAAATAAAAGAAGCTTATGAATGTCTTATGAACGATAAATTACCTAATCCAAGTTTAGATTGTGATTATTGCACTTATCGTAAAGTGGTAATGGAAACATTAGATTTAAAATAGTTTTTATGTTATAATGTATTTATTATTAGAAATTTTTATTATGTATAAGAAGAAAAAACAAGCCTTGAAAAAACATCGTAAGAAAAAAGGTAAAAAAATAGCTAGTTTAAGATATTAGTTTTATTTAAAATCCCATTTTTAACAAAAAATGGGATTTTTTATTTTGTGGTTTTTTCTGTTACTTTTTTTAATGAAATAAAATAAAATTAAAGGATTTTTAGTTTTTTAATTAAATTAGTTGATAATAAAAGTAATATTTTATTTTTCCACAGCTGTTTGACAAAGTCTTTTTCTTATGCTATAATTTTCGCGGTTGCTTTAAAATATAATTATATAATTTAATGTCTTATTTATAGATGGGTAGATAGATAGAGAATTTATTAAAAAAGTAATTCAACTTTGTTAAAATTATATAAATAATTCAAATAAAATGTTTAATGTGTTTAGAAGTTTTTCTTGTAAATACATCAACAATTTATTCGGTGGTAGCTCAGTGGTACCTGCCTGCCGGTAGGCAGGGAGCAATTGGCTTTTAAAATTATGTATACAGTTTACGTTATTCAAAGTCAGAAAGATGGTCGATTATATGTTGGTATGACAGCTGATTTAGAAACTAGAATTAAGTATCATAATCAAGGTAGGGTATTTTCAACAAAAGGATTTATTCCTTGGAAATTAGTTTATACAGAAAAAGTTGATAATAGGTTAAATGCTAGAAAAAAAGAAAAATATTTTAAAAGTGGTTGTGGTAAAGAATTTATTAAAAAAGTAATTCAACTTTGTTAAAATTATATAAATAATTCAAATAAAATGTTTAATGTGTTTATAAGTTTTTCTTGTAAATACATCAACAATTTATTCGGTGGTAGCTCAGTGGTACCTGCCTGCCGGTAGGCAGGGAGCAATTGGCTTTTAAATAATTCAAATAAAATGTTTAATGTGTTTATAAGTTTTTCTTGTAAATACATCAACAATTTATTCGGTGGTAGCTCAGTGGTAGAGCAATTGGCTGTCAGGTGGCAGCTCTTAGTAGTAATGCTGAGATGAATAACGGAGTGAACTGCTGGAACCCCTATCTCTTTTTAAAGAGAGGGCAATCAGCATCCAAGCCTATTTTTCTTTCAGAAAAAGCATTTCAAAAATAGTACTTTCATTAGAGAGTTATTTTGAAAGCGGAAGAATAGGAAGGTTCAGAGACTATCCCTTCGGGGAGTAGGCTTTCCACTTTATAGTGGATTGTCGAAGCGCTCCGCACCCGAACGTCTCGACTTGATCGAGTAGTGAACAGAATTATCTGTTTCCAGCAACGAGGGTGATGAAATAGTCCAGTCTTTCTTGTAAGAGAAAGTTAACTGTAACCAATGGGTCGCGGGTTCGAGCCCCGCCCACCGAGCCAAATTGTATGTTGCGAGTTTGTTGCCTCGGCGCTTCGCGCCTCGGCAGGCAGATTGTATAGTATTTGCCAAGATTTTTTGGGTTCAATCGCCACCTTTTGCGAAAGCAAAAAGCGGTTCGAGCCAATCCTTTTGAGAAAATCCCGTCCCGCGACGGGATTTTCTTGCAAAGCGATAATTTTGGCTTGTTGAGCCGCTAAAATGAATTGTCGGGCCGGTTCGAGCCAATGATTGCCGTTTCGCTCAAAATCCTTTGATTTTTCGGAAAGCTCGGATTTTTCGTTGATAATTTTTTCCTTTTTAGCGGTATATTCCTCGTGCGAAATTGTGCCGTCCAAATGTGCGTCTAAAAGTAGATCGAGCTTTCCTTCAAGCTCTTTTATTTTGTCTTTGATATTTTGAGCGAAAACGGCTCCGCTTTGGGCGGCTTCCGCTTCTTCCTTGTTTAGTTTGGTGAGCATCCACTCCGCCCAAGCGGAAGACAAAGAAACTTTTTGAATCTCGTTTGCGACTTCTTCCGCCAAAACTTCCTCGCGAATATATTTTTGCGAACATTTTTTATCCCGCTTTTTGGTGCAACGATAATAATTATGTCCTTTTTGCGTTTCGGAAGTTATGGCACAACCGCACTCTCCGCAAACGAGCATATTTCTAAACGGATATTCTTTTTGGCTTGGCTTTTTCGGACGCGAACGATCTGCCATTACTTTTTGGCACGCTTCAAAAAGTTTCTTTGGAATCATTGGCTCGTGCTTTCCGTCATACATTTCGCCGTTGTATTTAAAAACTCCGTAATAAAACGAATTGGAAAGTATGCTTTGGATATTAGAGACGGAAAGCATATTTTTCTTTCGGCTCAACAAGCCGGCGGAAGTTATCAATTTCCGCAAATCTTTCAGAGAATAATTGCCGGTTGCGTACAATTCAAAAAGTTTGCGAACGAGGCGAAATCTTTCGGGGTCTTTGACGAGCGTGTGTGTTCGCAAATCGTTCAAGTAGCCAAGCGGGGCATAGCCGGGCAATTCGCCTCGGCGCAATTTTTGACGCAACCCTCTTTTGGTATTCTCTGAAAGATTATCAACAAAGTATTTTGATTGCCCAAAAGCAATATTCAACATGAATTTGCCTTGCGGGGTCGGTTCAAACCAGAATGTCGGGGATTTTAGCGATTTTATTTTTCCGGTGTCTATCAAAAAAATTATCCGTCCGCCGTCAATGGAATTTCTTGCCAATCTGTCTGGGTGCCACGCTAAAATCCCGTCCGCTTCGCCGCGTTCCATTCGTTTGAGCATATCGTTGAAAATCGGTCTGCCCGGCTCCTTGGCGGTTTGCGATTCACGGAAAGTCGCGGCGATCAAAAGATTTTCCCGCAAGGCAAATTCTTTCAATTCTGTTTCTTGCGCTTCCAGCGACAAAACTTGTCTGTCGTCCTCGTCGGTTGATTTTCTGATGTATAAAAAGTATTTCATATCGCTTTTGGGCTATTAAAAATTATCGCTTTGCTTTCCGCCTTCGGCGGAATAAAAAGGATTGGCTTATAAATTTCATTTATCCGTTGCTTCGCAACGGCGAACCGCGTTTTGCTTTCGCAAAAGGTGGCGATTAAACCTAAAAAATCTTGGCAAATACTATACAATCTGCCAGCTTCGGCGCGAAGCGCCGAGGCAACAAACTCGCAACATACAATTTGGCTCCGAACCTTGAACGAAATCCGAACTTTTTTTAGCGAAAATCCGAACGCTGAATTTTGACGCTCCGCCCCGCCGCCGCTCGCTGAAGCTCGCTCCGACAAAGAAAAGTTTTGTTCACAATTTTTCTTTTGCGCGCGCCCGATTTTTTCTTCTAAAAGAAAAACAAAACTTTTCTTTGGCGGTCTGCTCTCAAAGAGCAGGGCGGCGGGAGTGGAGTTTATCCCGCAACTGCGGGACTTCGGCTCGGGCGAGGCGGAATTCCCCCCACATCCCCCTTCCGCCTCGCCCTCGCTTTGGACGCCGACGGAATTTGTGCCAGCGTTAGCTGGCGCGCCGCTGTTGCTTGTCATAAAGATTCGCGCTGTCAACAATATCCTGCAATAAATCGGAACTACTTGCGTATGCGTAAGCAATAGCGTTTCTCGGATGTTGAAAATTTAACTCTAATATTTTTTCGTTATGCTCTTTATTATCAAATAAGGTTTTTCTTTTGACTTTTACAATTTCTGGTGGGTTTCTTGGGTCGGTCGCAACTATCAAAATGTCTGGTGTCATAGAAAATTGGTGTGTTCTTTGTAAAAATGTTGGGCCATAAAAAAATTTGCCCGTCCATTCCGGAAAAAGCTCAATCACAGGGTTGTCAGATGTTATAAATTTTTTGCTTGATTTTGAAATATAAACTTGCCACTCCTTGCCGAATAATAAATTTCTAAATCCTTCCATCTCGCCAATCAAATGCAGATGTGCCGCATTTCCCATTTCCACTCTGTATTCGCCCTTTTGTGCAAATTCAATAACTTCGTTTCTTTGTTGCTCTGTTAATTTTTCGCCCGTTTCTTTTTCATGCTGATCAAAAAATTTGTGAATATGCGATGAGCCAAAATGTAATTTTGTAATCTGTTTAATCATTTGCTCATTCATTCTCTGTATTTGCTTGCGCATATATGGGCCTCGCAAATACTGGAGCGACATAAAAGTCGCGACTAGCATTTTGTCGCTTTCCGCGATTTGCTCAAAATTAACAAATTTTTTGGCGATGCTATCGTAAACTTTTGAAATATCGGACTCAATCCTTTGAAACTCTTTTTCTAATGCTTGGCTAACTTCATCAAGTTTATTATTCGCGCTGTAATAATATTCTTCGTTACAAACGCTTTTAGGAGATCTTGAAGCAACAACCTTTCTTCTTTCACAATCTAATATTTCTAGCTTGTCCTCATCGTTTGCAAATTTTCGCAAATAGAATTGTGGAACATAGTGCTGATTTTTTGTGATATTATCATTTTCTTTCATATCTCTTAAAATCTTTTGGCGAATATTCCGTTACTTTTCCATTATCATCAACAGAAAATATATACAAACATAAATGTCGGGCAACTTGCCATGGAATCCTTCGTAAAGCTGTTTTGGCACTTGCCTCTGGCAAGCCAAGTCCGTATTTGTAAGCGTGCCGAGCAATTACGCTCATGCGAGTTACGATCTGTCCTAGTGCGTAAAGCCAAATTGTTTCATTTACCGATTTTGCAGATTTTGAATAAGATTTACCCTTTACCTCAATATAAAATCGGCGAGCTTTGTTCTTGTTTCGTGAATCGGTAACGATAATATCGCAACCTTTTTCGTGTAGTCCTTTTGTTTTGACATTATAATCCCAGCCCTTTTGCGCGAGGTGTTTTAGTATCGCTTTTTCAACAAATTTTTCCGTGAGTTCATCCATAAATAGACTTTATTTTCGCTTCAATTTTTTGCTGGAAAAGATCAATCAGTTTTTTGTTGGCTTCAACAACCTTTCTTTCCTCTTCAATTTTTGCGACAATTTGCTTTTGAATTTCTAAAGGCGGTAAAGGAATTTCAATGCTCAAAATGTTATCCTTGCCGATATTTATTTGAACACCACCGCCACCAAGTTTCTTGTAGTATTCCTTGACCACATCTCGCTGTAATACATACTTCAAAAACGGAATACTCAACCTATCAATTTTTATATCCTTAAACTTACCCACGCGCTGATTCAAAAGCAATTTTTTCCCCTTGGAATCAACAATGGTCGGGACTCCTAGGATTTTTGGATCACCAGCCATATCGGTCATAGCAATAACGACATCACCATCAAACAAAGCAAAATCTTTATATTTCTCATAGAAAGAATTTGGTAAATACTTAGGATTATAATCAACATCAACGCTTCCGTCCGGTCTTATATTGCTCATGCGAAAATTTAAAACTTCAGATTTTTCTACATAATCGTCCGACTTGAAAGCAAAGCCATTCTGTAAATCAGCAAGTTCTTTAAGTTTTACGATTTCCCATCTTGGATCAATTTCAAAACTTGGTTTCCAGCTTTCAACGACTGCTCGTGCGCCGTCTATTACTTTTTGATAGTTTTCTAGCTCGCCAACGATTTGATCTTGAATTTCAAGAGGCGGAAGAGGAATTTTAAATGGTGATAATGAAGCTCTTGTTATCTGAGGTTGAGCAGCTCCGGTTATTGTTTTACTTAAATCTGAACTTTCAAGCACAAAATACAGATATCGCTGATTTAAAACTTTTTCATCTTTTGGGTGAACTACCATTGCATTGCCGGTAACCCATGACTGTGGTTCTGAAAAATTTATTGTGCCACAAGTAGCCCCGCGACAAGTTACCAAAATTTCTTGTTCTTCATGGTTGTATTTATCGTAAAACCCTATAACACCGTTTGCACCATAAACTTTGTATTTTCCTGATTCTTTAATTTCTTTTGAGGTGATTGTCTTCGGTTGGTATATTTCACAAACTTGCCCCAATTCAATCATGGGTATTGCGCCATTTGACTTAATTTTCTTTTCTCGATGAACGCCACCAGTCAAATTCGTAGTATTACTTTCTATAATTTTCTTGCTTGCAATGGTATAAAATTTTTCATCATCAATATTTGGCTGTTTTCCATTTTGCAAATCTTCACGATATTTTTTAATAACCTCTAAGGCATTCGGTAAATCATTTTTATCTATCGGCGCAGGATTAGTATTGAGGGTAAAGCCATGATTTTCTATTTCATAAAATAAAATTTGGTCTGGCTTTAAGGTTTTGTCTAAAAATACAATACTAGTTTTAACTGGTGAATATGGATTGAAAACTTTTTGAGGAAGTGAAACCACACACCATAACCCATTATCTAAAAATAACTTTCTGATCGCCTGATGACCCTTACTTGCGTCAAATATAATTCCTTCCGGAACGATTATCCCCATTCTGCCGTTGAAATTTAGATGATGAACCATATACTCACAAAACAACACCTCCGTTTTATTTGAAGTTATAGCAAAACGAGAATGTCGGCGCGCTCCGCCCTTCGGTGTGATGAATGGCGGATTGGCGACAATAATATCAAAAGTATGTTGCCAAAGATTTTCATTGAGTAGTGTGTCGTTTTCCGAAACATTTGGAACTTTCAAGCCATGCAGATACAAGTTAGCGAGAGAAAACTTCACCATTAACGGCTCCATATCCCAGCCAAAAATTGTTTCGTTATAAAGTTTCTTCGTTTGCTCCGGATTAAGTTTCAATCTGCCTTTTTCATCAGTGTATTTTCCTTTGAGATAATTAAAAGCCGCGACCAAAAATCCAGCTGTTCCGCAAGCCGGATCGGCGATTTTTTCGCCGATATTTGGATCAACAACGCGAACAATAAAATCAATGATGTGGCGAGGTGTGCGGAATTGTCCCAGCTCGTTTTGCGTGCCTAAAATCGGCAATAAACTTTCGTAAAAATCGCCCAAGTCCAAACCATCGGAAAATTTATCATTCAAGTATTGCAAAAACGAGCTTAAAACTTTTGGCTCAAGAATTTTCAAATACGAGCGTTCAAAAACTTTGCGGACAGTCGCGTCTATGTGGGGGTTTTTATATAGCGATTCAACGGCTTCGCGACATTCTTTGACTAATTCCTCGCCACTATGGCGCATTAAAACATCAAAATGGTATCGCTCCCACGCACCGGTAAAAATCAATTCCTTTGAGCCAATACGAACAAGATCATCATGCTTTCTTGATAATTGCTTTAAAAACAGAAACAAAGTGATTTGTTCTATTTGATCGGTCGGCATTGCCACCTTGCCAACGATTATTTGGCGTAAGTCGGCAATAACTTTATTTAATTCTTGGGGTTTAGTTGACATAGGCGATATTGGATTCTTTTATATAACTAACTACTTTTTCCACTTCGTCGCGATTTATTCTGCCGACAGGGACAATTCCGCCAAAAGTTTGGTCGTCAAGCACGCTCAAATTACCTTTTTCAAGCGCGTGGCGATAATCGGGATTAGTAAGGTAGCATTGATAAATATTCTCAAAATAGTTCAGTTTTTCGTAAGGCGTGCCGGAATAGACGAGTTTAAATTCTTCAAAGCCCTCGTTCATTCTGTCGTATTTATCCGGCAAGCGTTCAATGAAGCCCGCGGCTTTGCGCAAAAAATCAGCAAGACCGTTTGAGGTTTGATACGCTTTGCGAAGCGATTCCAAAGAGAAATAGTATTTTGGCTTTTCAAGCAATTTTTCTTTGGCGATTCGTTCTGTTTCGTCCACATCGTTGTTTTCAAGAGCAGATTCAAAATCTTTATCTTGACCCATTAAATCTTTAACCGATTGCTCAAAATGATTGCGGTATGCTTCGCGATCAACTTTCATGCAATCATCACCGATTTGAATTTGGTTATCTCTCACCAAAAAATCAGTTCCAACATAAATATAATTGCCATGAGCAACGGCGATCGGCGGTTCGCCTGGCTCTGGTTCGGGTTTTGGCTCCGGTTTTGGTTGCGGTTCAGGAATTGGTTTTGGCGTGGCTTCTTTGCCAACTGGTAATTTTAACGGTTCAGTATAGTCGTATTCTTCTTCAAAGTATTCGCAAACACCGAAGAAATCTATCAAATGATAAAAATCTTTTTCAATATTTTGTCCGGTAAGCTCGTTTTTGAAAGTATGCCGTCTTGTACCTCTGCCTTTGATTTGAACAAAATCGCTCACCGAAAAAATCGGCTTCATTAAAACGACATTCAAAAGGTCAGTGCAGTCATAGCCAGTCGTCATCATATTGACGGTAACGGCTATGCGAGTATTGCCCAACTGATTATTTCTATATTTTTTCGTAAGCTCCTGACTGCCGACAACATTGCTGGTAATTTGGCGAGCAAAAACTCCGCTATGGCCTGAATATTTTCCGGGCCAGTTTTTGTCGGCCGCTTCGTTCAGAATGCGGGCAATTTTTGAGGCGTGATTTTGCGATATGCAATAGATAATTGATTTGCCTATTTCGCCAGTGATCGGGTCTTTCTTGGCGGTTTTCAAAAACTCATCAACAATCAAGCGATTTAAACTATCGGAAAATACTTTGCGCTCAAGTTGGCGGATTTTGAAAGTTTCTTCTACTTGCTCGCCGGTTATCTCATCAATAAAAGCGTCCTGCCAGCCTTCTTGGGACTGCATTTGATTGGTTTTGTCGCTTCGCTTGTCGTAAATGACAGGATTAACCAAATAAGGCGGTTTATGAGTAACCGCATCTTTTAAGTCAAAACGAAAAGTCGGCTCGCCCGATTCACAGCCAAAAGTTTTATAAGTATCTTGCAAAACTCTTTTTTCCAATTTGCGAGGGTCGGTTTCAATCAGTTTCTTTTCATCAATTCCTTTCAGATAATCTTTTGGCGTGGCAGTAAGGCCGATTTTCGCTCCTTGAAAATACTCAAAAATTGCCCGATTGTTTCCGTAAATACTGCGATGAGCTTCATCGGAAATGAGCAAATCAAAATCAAACTGACTAAAATATTTCAAAAAGTTTTGATTGTAGGACAAACTTTGAATTGTTGCGATGACTACTTGATTTTGAAGCGCCTGCTCCTTGTTTTCTTTAAAAATAGCGACGTTATATTCCTTGAGATAAGAGCTGATATTTTGACTGGCTTGGTCGGCAAGCTCTATGCGATCAACCAAAAACAAAATCCTACTCGCGTTACCGGTTTTCAGAAATAATTTGATAAACGCGGCGGCAAGTAAAGTTTTTCCGGTTCCGGTCGCCATTTCTAAAAGAAAACGACGATTGCCCTCATCAAATTTGCTCGAAATAGTAGTGATAGCGTCAAGCTGATAATCTCGCAAAAACTTTCTGTCTACTTCGGCAACAGCTCCCTGACTTTGCACGATCCAATCATCTTTTATATCAATGCCGGACAAAGGCATTGCGGTTGTCGCGGTCAATAATTTTGTTAAATCTTTTTGCGTTGGAAATTTTAAAATGATTTTTTCGGCATTTTGGTTTAAATCCCAAAAATAATGTGTGTCGCCGTTGCTCAAAATAACAAAACGGCATCTTTTTGCTTTAGCGTAATCCTCGGCTTGTTTTTTTCCGACAACAGGGTCTTTGCTTCCAGATTTTGCTTCCAAAACAGCGAGAGGAAATCCCTTTGTGTCTAAAAGCAGATAATCAATAAAACCTTTGCCGTGTTCAAAATCATCGCCCAAACTTTCTAAATTGACGTTGCCTTCAACTTCAATATTTTTTGCACCTGATTTGTCATCAAAAAATCTCCAGCCGGATTCTTGGAGTAGTGCGTTTATTTTTAATCTTGCTTTGGCTTCTTTTTGCATAATTTCTACTTTATTAAATCATCAACACCAACCTCAAGCGCTTTGGCGATTTTGGTCAGCGTTTCTATTGTCGGGTTTTGATTAACACCATTTTCAACCTTAACAATGGTATTAAGCGATAAATCGGCAAGGCGAGCAATCTTTTCGAGAGATAGCCCCTTTTTAGCTCGTAGTTTCTTTATGTTTTCAGCAATTTTATTATTTGACATATCTTTTCTAATTGTATAACATTATAGTATATAGAATATAATATAAAGCATTCTTTCTTGATACTATAATGATAACTAATTTTTTGAAAAATGTAAATGAATCTTTAGGGAGTTCCTTGTCGTTGCCCGCGCACGGGTGGGTTGGGGCAAGGGCAACATCCTTTCTTGCGGCGCATTTTGCAAAGCAAAATACAAATTCCGTCGGCGTCCAAAGCGAGGGCGAGGCGGAAGGGGGATGTGGGGGGAATTCCGCCTCGCCCGAGCCGAAGTCC
>Ga0208940_1002261_pt1 | contig 18180 bp, 16 predicted proteins | sample AD_JPNNA6_MetaG_FD_184445 | JGI IMG/M metagenome (GOLD analysis project Ga0208940, IMG submission 184445) | Active sludge microbial communities of municipal wastewater-treating anaerobic digesters from Japan - AD_JPNNA6_MetaG (SPAdes) (version 2) | ecosystem: Engineered > Bioreactor > Anaerobic... | reverse complement strand
TAGGCATGGAGTTTGTTGGAAAGGAAGTGCGAGTTAGGCAATTTAGGGTGGCTGGTTCTATTTCGACCCTGAGTGGCTGGTTTGAGGTGACCGCTGACAGTGGGCCTAAACCCCTGCACCCCGCCTGCGGCCGCTCGAGCGGGATCGGGGCCTCCCGCACCGGCGGGCGGCGGCGAGAAAGAGGCGCGACGCCGCGTAGCTGGAAGCGGGGGACGGTCGGTTGCCGGAGGAATGTTCGCCGGCACCACGACGGCGGTATCCGCGACGGCGGTCCTCGCCTGAGCGCCCCCCGCTCGGTCGGCCGGCGACGGCATCGGCAGGTCGTCCCGCCTCAGCTGATGCGATCGAGGCGGCGGATACCGAGGACGAGCAGGACGACGCCGAGCGCGACCGCCCAGACCACCGCGTCGAGCGAGACGGCGTCGCCGAGCCAGCCGGCCGCGGCGGGAAAGAGCGCGGCCCCGATGCAGGCGGCGCCGGACTGGCGACCGATGATCGTGAAGACGGCATCGGGTTGGAAGCGGCGGGGCACCTCGTGCATGAGCCCGGGGAAGATCGGGGCCATGCCGATGCCGGTGAGGATGAGCGCGGCGGCGGCGAACGGCGCGGAGCCGGCCTGCGAGAACAGCAGGATCCCGACGAGGGCGAGCAGCGCGCCGCCGGTCACCAGGCGGCGGTTGCCCCAGCGGTCGACGACGAAGCCGGTGGCGATGCGCCCGCCGGTGATCGCGGCGTAGAAGAGCGCGGCGCAGACGCCGGCCTCGGCCTGGGGGATCCCGCGGCCGACGACGAGGATCGAGGTGGCCCAGAGGCCGGTCGAACCCTCCGCGGCGACGTAGAGCATGAAGAGCAGCGCCGAGAGCCAGCCCGCCTCGGAGTGGGCCGGGTGGAGGGGCGCGGCCGGCGGGGCGGCCGAGTCCGCGGCGGGGGCCGGGCGCGCCGCGGGGCCCTCCGTCCAGAGGCGCAGCGTGAACAGGAAGATCGCGGCGAGGCCGAGTTGGAGCGACCCGATGAGCAGGTAGCCGCCGCGCCAGCCGTGGCTTGTCGCCAGAAACTGGGTGATGAGCAGCGGGCCGGTGGTGGCGCCGATGCCCCAGCAGGCGTGCAGCCAGTTCATGTGCCGGCCGGTGTAGTGGCGGGCGACGTAGCCGTTGAGCGCGGCGTCGACCGCGCCGGCGCCCAGGCCGAGCGGGATGGCGGCCGCCACCAGCCAGGCGAACCGGGGCGCCTGCGACATCAGCACGATCGCGCCGCCGGTGAGCAGGCAGCTCGCGAGCACGACCGGGCCGGTGGTGAAACGCCGGAGGATGGGCCCGCTGGAGAAGCTGGCGACGGCGGAGAGCAGGGTGCCCACGACCATGATCCAGCCGGCGGCCTTGAGCGGCTGCGCGAGGTCGACGTGTATCTTGGGCCAGGCGACGCCGAGCGTGCCGTCGGGCAGGCCGAGGCTGATGTAGCCGGCGTAGATCAGCGGCAGCAGGAAGAGGGCGGCGCGGCGCGACACGGCGAAAACGGGATGATCGACGGGGGATCCGATTTGCGAGGCGGCGCCGCAATCGCGACACCCGCGCTCGCCGGTCGGGATCGGAGGACCCGGACCTTAACGCCCGCCGAGCCCGCCGAGGCTCAGCCCGGCGAGGTTGCCGAGCAGGCGTTTGGCGAGGAACTCGGTCTGCTTGGCGGAGAGCTCCTTCAGACCGCGCTGGGCAAGGGCGATGAGGGAGGTGAGCTGGTCCTGGGTGAACGTGGCTTCCTCGCCGGTGCCCTGCACCTCGACGAAGTTGCCGCGCCCGGTCATGACGACGTTGAAGTCCACCTCGGCGTCCTTGTCCTCGACGTAGTTGAGATCAAGGATCTCGCGGTTGTCGAAGAGCCCGACGCTCACGGCGGCGACGGAGTCGGTGAAGGGGTTGTCCGCGATCTTCTTCTCGGCGATGAACTTCTCGACCGCCAGACGGGCGGCGAGGTAGGCGCCGGTGATCGAGGCGGTGCGGGTGCCGCCGTCGGCCTGGAGCACGTCGCAATCGACCCAGAGGGTGTTGTCGCCGAGTTTCTTCAGGTCGACCACGGCGCGCAGCGAGCGGCCGATGAGGCGCTGGATCTCGACGGTGCGGCCGTCGAGTTTGCCCCGGGAGATGTCGCGGGCCTTCCGGTCGAGCGTGCTGTAGGGCAGCATCGAGTATTCGGCGGAGAGCCAGCCTCCGGTCACGCCCTGCTGGCGCATCCACGTCGGCACCTTGGGCTCGATCATCGCCGCGCAGATGACGCGCGTGTTGCCGAAGGAGACGAGCACGGAGCCGTCGGCGTTGGGGGCGATGTCGGGCTGGAAGGCGATGGGCCGGAGCTGGTCGGGGCGGCGGCCGTCGGGACGGGCGAAGTCGGTCATCGCGGGACTCAACGGGGCGCGTCGCCGGGGAGCAAGCGCAGAGGCGGCCGCGGGACGGGCGCGGGGCCGCCGCCGGGGCGGATTATTGCCGCTCAGGCGCTGGCTTCGGCGATCTGCGCGCGGGCGCAGTCGAACTCGGCCTGCATCTCGGCGAGCAGGGCTTCGGCCTCGGCGGGGAGTTCGATCTCGAGTTCGAGCAGCCGGCCCAGTTCGGAGAGGCGCACGATGCCGAGGTTGGCGCAGCTGCCCTTGAGGGCGTGGGCGGCGGCCTTCAGGGCTTGGCGATCGGCGGCGGCCAACGCCTGGCGGACGCCGTCAAGGTGCCGCAGGGTGTCGTCCTCCCAACTGCTGAACATCTCGCGCAACACCTCCGGTCCGGCCTCGGTGCAGAGTTCGCGCAGTTCCTCCAGCCGGGCGGCGTCGAGGGTCGGCAGGTCGGGGGCGTGCCGGCGGGGGGCGGACGGGACGGGCGGCGGGGTCATGGCGGTGCGGGGGACATCGGACCGGAGGCGCTGCGGCTTAACCGGAGAATGGCGCGCGCGAACCTCTCGTGCGGGTTGCGAAGTCGGGTGCGGGTCCACGGCTGGCCCGCGCCCGGTCGATCGCACCCGTTGCCGGCCCATTAGTTCGCTGTATTCTGGCGCGCGGCCGGCGCAGGTGTCCTGAAACTTCGATTCGCTTCCGGCAATTTCGTTTACATGCTTTCGCCCCGATTGGTTTAGTCGTCCCGCCCAACCCACCCGCCACTCACACGCCACTCCCCGTGAGAACCCCGGATACGCGCAAATCTTTCCTTTCGAAACTGGCTTTGTTCGCGGTCGCCGCCGGCACGATGCCGGGGCTGCTGTGGCGGCGGTGGACGGACGCCCCCGCGGCGCCCCGGGCGGACACGGTCGCCGACGCCCCGATCGCCCTGCGGCCCGACCACCGGGCGGTGGCCCGTGAGGCCGGACGCGGCTGAACCTCTCCCCGATCCTCCCACCCGCATCCTCTCGCCCCACCGCATCCCCGGCTCATGTCGAAGGTCTTTCCCCCAGCGGCCAACCGCCTCCCGCTCCAGATCGCCTTGGTCGCGATCGTGCTCGGCGGGCTGGTGACGGCCGGCGTCACCTACTATTTCACGCCGAAGTATACGCGTGTCGGTTACGCGCCGGTCCAGCCGGTCCCCTTCAGCCACGCGTTGCACACCGGTCAGCTCGGGCTCGACTGCCGCTACTGCCACACCGGAGTCGACCAGGGCCCGCACTCCACCGTGCCGGCCGCGCAGACGTGCATGAACTGCCACAGCATCATCAAGAAGGACAGCCCGCTGCTGGCCCCCGTGCGCGCGAGCTTCGATTCGGGCGATCCCGTGCCGTGGATGAAGATCCACCAGGCGCCCGACTTCGTGTACTTCAACCACGCCGTGCACGTCGCGCGCGGCGTGTCGTGCATCGAATGCCACGGCAACCTCACCACGACCGCCGAGGGTGAGACGATCGCGCAGCGCCAGCCGCTGAGCATGTCGTTCTGCCTCGATTGCCACCGCGATCCCGCCAGTCGGATCCGCAACCCGAAGGACGTCTTCGATCTCAACAGCCAACGCCTCGCCGAGCAGGGCAAGGCCGAGGAGGCCGCCAGGCTGATCGCGCACATGAAAGTGAACCCGCCGCAGAGCTGCAGCGGCTGCCACCGATGAAGCACACCTTCGAACATCCCGCCCCGTCCGCCCGCGAGCTCAACGGCCCGCGCTATTGGCGCAGCCTCGACGAACTGGCCGAGTCGCCGGGCTTCCGCGAGCAGCTCAAACGCGAGTTTCCGCAGGGCGCCGCCGAGATCGACGGCGTCGATCGTCGCCACTTCCTGAAGATCATGGCGGCGTCGTTCGCGCTCGGCGGGCTCGGCATGGCCGGCTGTCGCCGGCCGGAGATGAACATCCTCCCGTACAGCAAGTCGGTCGAGGGGCTCACGCCCGGCCTGGCGAAATACTACGCCACGGCGATGCCCGCCCGCGGCGGCGCGATCCCGCTGCTGGCCGAGACGCACCAGGGCCGCCCGACCAAACTCGAGGGCAACCCGAGCTATGCGCCCTACGGCGGCGCCACCAATCTCGCGGCGCAGGCGGCCGTGCTCGACCTCTACGATCCCGACCGCGCGATGGTTTCGACCAAGGGCGGCACCGAGGTGACCGGCGGGCAGGTCAACGACCTGATGGCGAAGATCCGCGACACGTATGCGCCGATCAAGGGCGCCGGGCTGGCGTTCCTCGCGGAGCCGTCGACCTCGCCCACGCACGCCGCGCTGGTGGCGAACCTGAAGGCGAAGTTTCCGAAGGCGATCTGGGCGGAGTACGACCCGGTGGATGTGGGCGCGCCGGAGCGCGAACTGGAGACCCTGCTCGGGAAACGGGTGCGGCCGCTCTATCGTTTTGCGGAGGCCAAGCGGGTGCTCAGCTTCGATTGCGATTTCCTCCAGTTCGAGCCGGGGGCCATCGGCTACGCCCGCGATTGGGCCAAGGGCCGCCGCCTCGCCGGCAAGGGCGAGGAGATGAGCCGGCTCTACGTCGCCGAGAGTCATTTCACAATCACCGGCAGCAACGCCGACCATCGCCTGCGGATCGCCGATGCCCAGATGCCGGCCTTGGCGGCGGCGGTGGCGCTGCGGGTGTTCGCCAAGACCGGCCGTTTCGGCGAGGTGACGGCGTTGCTCGAACGCCTGGCGGCCACCGCCGCGCTGGATACCGGCTGGGTGGAGGCCTGTGTCGCCGATTTGTGCGAACACGCGGGTGCGGCGCTCGTCTGCGCGGGCTCGCCGCAGGGGCCCGTGGTGCAGGCGCTCGCGCTGGCGATCAACGAGGCGCTCGGAGTCTACGGACGCACGGTCGAGTTGGTGGGCGCGGCGGCGGATCCCGCCGACTCGATCCACCATCTCGCGGTGGCGATCCAGGACGGACAGGTCCGCTCGTTGGTGATCCTCGGGGGCAACCCGGCGTACAACGCTCCGGCCGAGCTCGACTGGCCGGCGTTGCAGCGACAGGTTTCGGAGGTCGTGCGGCACGGGCTGTACGTCGACGAGACCTCGTTGCTCGTGGCGGAGCAGGGCGGATGGCATGTCCATGCCGCGCACTTCCTCGAGTCGTGGGGCGATGCGCGCACGGCCGATGGCGCTCTCGTGCCGGTGCAACCGATGATTCTGCCGTTGTTCAACGGCGTGTCGGAGATCGAGTTCCTCGCCCGCCTCCAGGGCGACAGTGTCACCGAGGGCTACAGCTTGGTGCATCGCACGATCGGGGCGCTTGTGGGCGGGGAGGAGACGAAGATCCGCCAGTGGCTGCACGATGGTGTGCTTGTGCGTGGCGGCGACACCGTCCAGCCGCGTTTCTCCGCGGCGGCGTTGCAGGAGATCCTGCGTGGCACCGCGGTGGTGACGCTCTCCGCCGAGAATCTCGAAGTCCGTTTCCTCCCGGATCTGAAAGTTGGCGACGGCAGCGCGGCGAACAACGGTTGGCTCCAGGAGTGCCCGGATCCGATCACGAAGATCGCTTGGGATAACCCGGTGCAGATCTCGCCGCGCCTCGCGGCCGATCTCGGCCTCATCGATCCGCGCCGCCTCGACAAGAACCAGCCCGCCTCGGGCGCGCTCGACGCGTCGCGACACGACTTCAACGAGTTCAGCATCGGCAAACAGCAGGCGCCGGTGGTGCGCATCACGCTCGACGGTCGCTCGGTCGAGGCGCCGGTGCACATCCAGCCCGGTCTGGCCGACTACACAATCGTCCTCCCGCTCGGCTACGGCCGCACGGCGGCCGGTCGGGTGGGGAACGGCGTCGGCTTCAACGCCTTCGCGATCCGCACTTCCGCCGGCTTGGCGTTCGCCACCGGCGCGAAGATCGAGGTGCTGCCCGGTCGCACCCACAAGTTGCCCAACACCCAGGAACACTGGGCGATCGAGGGCCGCGACATCATCCGCGAGGCCAACCTCGGCGAGCACCGCGAGAACCCGACCTGGGCCGCCGGCATCGGCATGGAGTCGCACACTCCGGCGATCTATGGCGCCGACAAGAACAAGTCGCTCGCCGACAAGTCCAAGTTCACCCCGCGCGGCAACTCGCTCTACGAGCACCCGGACTTTGCCGGCGCCGCCGCGCCCCAGGACGGCACCCACCAGTGGGGCATGTCGATCGATCTCAACACCTGCATCGGCTGCAACGCCTGCGTGATCGCCTGCCAGGCGGAGAACAACATCCCGATCGTCGGCCGCGACCAGGTGCTGCGCGGCCGCGAGATGCACTGGATCCGCCTCGATCGCTACTATTCGACCGGCTTCGAGAGCAACGCCGCGATCCCGGAGGATCCGCAGGTTTCGCTCCAGCCGATGACCTGTCAGCATTGCGAATCCGCGCCGTGCGAGAGCGTGTGCCCGGTCAACGCCACCGTGCACGACGAGGAGGGCCTCAACGTCATGGCCTACAACCGCTGCATCGGCACGCGGTATTGCGCCAACAACTGCCCCTACAAGGTCCGCCGCTTCAACTTCTTCGATTACCAGCAGCGCCAGCTCGACTCCCTCTACCTGGGCCCGCTCGGCCCGCAGGGGAAGCCCGAGTTGCTCAAGATGGCGATGAACCCCGACGTCACCGTGCGCATGCGCGGTGTCATGGAAAAGTGCACCTACTGCGTGCAGCGCATCCAGCGGGCGAAGATCGAGCAGAAGGTGAAGGCCGGCGCCAGCGGCGACGTGGTCGTGCCCGACCGCACGATCCGCGTGGCCTGCGAACAGGTCTGCCCGACCGAGGCCATCGTCTTCGGCAACGTCGCCGATCCGCAGAGCGCCGTCTCCGTCGCGAAACAGGATCCGCGCACCTACGCGGTGCTTGGCTATCTGAACGTCCGTCCGCGCACCTCGTACATCGCCAAAGTCCGCAACCCGAACCCGGCCATGCCCGGCTACCAGGACATGCCGCTCTCCCGGCTCGAATACAACCAGAAGAACCACTCCGCCGGCCATGGCGAAGGCCATGGTGCCGAGCATGCCGCGCCGGCACACGGTGAGGCTGAGACCGGCAAGGCTTCCGCTCACGGAAATGGAGGGCACGAGTGATGAGCAGCGAATCCCTTTGGGCGACAGCCCAGCTTCGTAGGTCCGGTCTGCGACCGGACCGGCAGAGCTCGTGCTGGCGTGCGAGCGGACGTCTTTCGCGACCGGTCGAAGACCGGTCCTACGTGCCGGCATGCCAGCCGAGTAGGTCCGGTCTGCGACCGGACACGCTGCGCTCCGCTTTGGTCTCTCGCGTTTCGTCATCCCTCGCGGCCGGTCACAGACCGGCCCTACTTGCCGGAGGCCTCGCCCGATGAGCAGCCACGCTTCCACCGAGCTTCCGCCCCACGCGCAGGCTGTCCTCGCCGAGGTTGCGCCGGCCGATCTGCCGCGGCCCGAGCTGATCGGCCACCGTCGCGACTTCGCCTGGATCACCGACAAGATCTGCTCGATCACCGAGGGGCCCACGCCCACCTGGTGGTGGGTCGCCTTCGGCGTCGCCTGCCTTGTCGCGTCGTTCACCGTCGCCGGTCTCGTCTATCTCGTGGCGACCGGTGTCGGTGTCTGGGGCCATGCGAACCCGGTCAACTGGGCCTGGGACATCGTCAACTTCGTCTTCTGGATCGGTATCGGACACGCCGGCACACTGATCTCGGCCATCCTCTGCCTGTTCCGGCAGAAGTGGCGCACGTCGATCAACCGCGCGGCCGAGGCGATGACGATCTTCGCGGTGTGCTGCGCCGGTTTGTTCCCGCTCTTCCACGTCGGCCGTGTCTGGTGGGCGTGGTGGCTGTTCCCGCTGCCGAACGCCAACGCGATCTGGCCGCAGTTCCGCTCGCCGCTGCTCTGGGACGTGTTCGCCGTCTCGACCTACGCGACGGTCTCCACGCTGTTCTGGTACATGGGCATGATCCCCGATCTCGCCACGTTGCGCGACCGCGCGAAGTCGAAGGCGAAGCAGATCTTCTACGGGCTGTTCGCCATGGGCTGGCGCGGCTCGAACCGCCACTGGCAGAACTACGAGATGGCGTACCTGCTGCTCGCGGCGCTCTCGACGCCGCTGGTGCTCTCGGTGCACACGATCGTCTCGTTCGACTTCGCCGTGTCGCTGGTGCCCGGCTGGCACACGACGATCTTCCCGCCGTACTTCGTGGCCGGCGCGATCTTCTCGGGCTTCGGCATGGTGCTCACGCTCATGCTGCCGCTGCGTGCCATCTACAAGCTCGACGACCTGATCACGCAGTACCACATCGACTGCATGTGTAAGATAACCCTGGCGACGGGGTCGATCGTGGGCTACGCGTACGCGATGGAGTTCTTCATCGCGTGGTACGGGGCCAACCCGTACGAGGGCTTCGCCTTCGTCAATCGCGCGTTCGGCCACTACGCCTGGGCCTACTGGATCATGATCAGCTGCAATGTGATCACCCCCCAGCTCTTCTGGTTCCGGAAGGTGCGCGAGAACACCACGCTGGTCTGGGTCCTCTCGATCTTCGTCAACGTCGGCATGTGGTTCGAGCGCTTCGTGATCATCGTCACCTCGCTCGCCCGCGACTACCTGCCCTCGAGCTGGGGCTACTACTCGCCGTCGGTCGTCGAGCTCTTCACGTTCTTCGGCACCTTCGGCGTGTTCGCCGTGCTCTTCCTGCTGTTCCTGCGCTTCCTGCCGCTGATGGCGATGGCCGAGATCAAGGCCGTCTCGCCCCAGGCCGATCCGCATGCCGGCCCCGACGCCCCCGCGCACCACTGAGCCGCCCACCGCACCCGCGCCATGAGCGAACAAATCCACGGATACCTTGCCGCCTTCGACACCCCGGCCGAGATCATGCACGCGGCCGAACAGGTGCGCGACGCCGGCTTCCAGCATTGGGATGTGCATACGCCGTTCCCCGTCCACGGCATGGACAGCGCGATGGGCCTGAAACGCTCGCGCGTGCAGCGCCTGACGCTGCTCGGCGGCATCGCGGGCTTCACCACCGGCATGCTCATGGTCTGGTACATGAACGCGTTCGACTATCCGCTGATCGTCGGCGGCAAACCGCTGTTCAGCCCGCTGTTCGCCTTCCCGGTGGCCTACGAGCTCACGATCCTCTTCGCCGCCTTCGGCACGCTCGGCGGCATGTTCCTCTTCAACCGGCTGCCGATGCACTACCACCCGGTCATGAAGGCGGTGCAGTGGCCGCGTGCCACCGACGACCGCTTCTTTATCGCGATCGACGCCGACGACCCGCAGTTCGACGCGGACCGCACCCGGGAGTTTCTGCAGGAAATCGGCGGCAAGGACATCGCCGCTCTCGAGCCCTGACGCCCCGACGCCCGCCACCATGCGCTACGCCTACTACGCCCTCGCTTTCATCGTCGTCGCCGTCGTCTCGCTCGCCGGGTTCCGCGGCTGCACCTCGACGCGCAGCCCGATCGAACTTTTCGACGACATGGTGCGCCAACCGAAGTACAAGGCCCAGGGCCGCTCCGCCTTCTTTGCCGATGGTCGCACCGATCGTCCGATCCCGGCCAACACCGTCGCCCGCGGCGACCTCCAGGTCGACGACCACCGTTACCGCGGCAAGAAGGCCGATGGCTCCTTCGCGCGGGGTTTTCCGGCGGCGTTGCCCGTCACCCACGAACTCATGGCCCGCGGCCAGGAACGCTACACGATCTATTGCGCACCCTGCCATGGCGCGGTGGGCGATGGCCAGGGCATAACGAAAGCCTACGGCATGACCGCCACGCCGACCTACCACGACGACCGCCTCCGCCAGATGGCTGAGGGCGAGCTCTTCGCCACCATCACCAACGGCAAGAACACGATGATGCCCTACGCCGACAAGCTGCCGGCCGACGATCGCTGGGCGGTCATCGCCTACCTCCGCGCCCTCCAGCGCTCGCAGGACGGCCGCCTCGACGACGTGCCCGCCGCCGCCCGCGCCCAACTCGGAAAATGAGCTCCGCCCCATTCAGCTCCGTACTCGCGCTTGCGGGTAGGTCCGGTCTTCGACCGGACACGCTGGGCTCCGCTTTGCCCGCCGGCGTGAGCCGCTCGCGACCGGTCGCAGACCGGTCCTACTTCGGCCGCCCCGCCCGATACATCACCCCATCCCTTTTCCGCTCCATCGCATGAGCGCCTCCTCCGCTGCATCCATTTCCTCGGCACCCGCCGCGCCCGCGCTGGCCGGTTGCTCGCTCCCGCTCGGGATCGGCGTCGCCGGACTGGCCGTGGCCGCGGCCGGCTTTGTCATCGACGGCCCGCAGGCCGCCGCCGCCGGCTGGCTGACCGCGCTGGTCTTCTGGGTCGGCATCGCCGTCGGGATCCTGTTCCTGATCATGCTCGGCTACATCTTCGACGCCGGCTGGAGCGTGGTCTTGCGCCGTCAGCTCGAGCACTTGGTCTCGGTCTTCAAGTGGCTCGCCGTGCTCTTCGTCCCGTTGCTGGTGCTCGCGTGGGCGAAGCCCGGCCTGCTCTGGCACTGGATGGACCCGAACTTCGACCTCTCGACCATCGGCGGCCACGGCACCGTCGGCACCGATGTGCTCTACGGCAAGAAGTCCGGCTTCCTCAGTCTTGGCTTCTTCACTGTTCGCACCGTGGCGTACTTCGGCATCTGGATCGGGCTCGCCGCCATCTTCCGGCGGAATTCGTTCTCCCAGGACGCGGATGGCGAGGCGAAGTGGACGCTCTCGTCGCGCAAGTGGGCCGCGGCCGGCCTCGCGCTCACGGCGGTGTCCTCGACCTTCGCCGCGATCGACTGGGTGAAGAGCCTCGACTACCACTGGTTCTCCACGATGTACGGCGTGTGGTACTTCTCCAACGGCATGCGCGGCGCGCTCTCCGTGCTCGCGCTGGTGTGCATCGTCGGGCTGGCCCGTGGCACGTTCACCGGTGTGGTCAACCGCACGCACCTCTACGACGTCGGCAAACTCATGTTGGCCTTCACGGTCTTCTGGGCGTACATCACGTTCTCCCAATACTTCCTGATCTGGAACGCCAACATCCCCGAGGAGACCTTCTGGTACAATCTGCGCGAGATCCTGCACGACGGCTCGCCCAGCCAGTGGAAGTGGGTCGGCCTGGCGATTCTCTTCGGCTACTTCCTCGTGCCGTTCCTGTATCTGCTCAGCTACAAGGTGAAGACCGCGCCCAAGCTGCTCGCGCCCGTGGCCGTCTGGATCCTGGTGCTGTCGCTGCTCGACGTCTGCTACAACGTGCTGCCGTTCCGCAAGGACGCCGCCGGCGACCCGCTGCCGTTCCTGAGTTCGCACCTGATCTGGACCATCGCCGCGGTGATCGGCGTGGGCGGCATCTGCGTGTGGTCCTATCTGCGCAGCTTCCCGACCGCGAAACTCATCCCGATCCGCGACCCGCGCATCCGGGAGTCGCTCGGGCACCGGGAGTGACCGAACCCCCAGAATTTCGAATCCACAGAAGATAACGAAGGAAACGAAGCCATGGCACACCGCACTGCGAGTTCCCCGATGGTAGGGACGTCTCTCCGAGACGTCCGCTCCGGCTCTGCGCTGCCTCGGGTGCGGGCTCACGCTGACGGGCGGCTCGTTTTCCCTCCGGAAGAATCTGCACGAGAGCCGTCCCTGCCTTTGACGGGCCTTCGTTCTCTTCGTTAACTTCTGTCGCCAATCTTTCATGGCCCACGAAACCTCCGCTCCCACCCGCAGTTCCTTCGCCCTCACCATCGGCGTCGTCCTCGTCTGCTTCTTGGTCTTCGGCGTGATTGTGGGCGTCACGCTGTATCATAGCCGCGAGACCACGGTGGCCGTCGACCTGGCCAAGGTCGATGAGGCCGACCGCTGGAAGTACACCGTGCAGGGGCGGACCGCGCGTTTCGCCGAGCTGCGCGGCAAGGAACAGTCCACGGCCACCACCTACGGTTGGGTCGACCAATCCGCCGGCGTGGTGCGGCTCCCGATCGAGCGCGCGATGGAGTTGGTCGTGGCGGAGCAGGGGGCCAGACGCTGACCATGGGATTCGGCGCCTACCTCTTCGTCGTCGTGATGGCCGTGGCCGTGATGGCCTCGGCCGTGTACGCGCTCTACTGGGCGGTGAAGACCGGCCAGTTCCGCGAGTTCGAGAAGGGCGCGACCGAGATCTTCGACGACGAGGAGCCGCAGGGCCGGCCCACCGATTTCTTCCCACGCCGATCGAGTAGGTCCGGTCTCCGACCGGACACGGCGGATACCGCTTCGCCCGCCGGTCCGAGCCTGGTGGGGCCGGCCGCAGACCGGCCCCACGGGGCGGCCGGCCAGTCTGCTGGTGCGGCGAACCGTCCCGATGCGCCGCGGTTTGGCGGCCCGTTCGACGGGCTCAGGGTCCCGAGCCCGTCGAGGGAGGACGCTTCGCCCGACCCAGGAAAACCCTCCGCCTGATATCCCGATGAGTTCCGCCAACCCCAGTCTCGCCGCTTCCCTCAAGCCCGGCACCTCCGAGGCGACCGCCGAGCGTGCGCTGCTCAGCGAGATCGACGTCTCCACGCGTCGCCCGGTCTTCTTCTTTCTGTGCGCCGCGATCGGCTGGCTCCTCGTGGGCACGGTCTTCGCGCTCATCGCCTCGTTCAAGCTGCACAACCCCGCTTTTCTCGGACAGGCCGAGTGGCTGACCTTCGGCAACATCCGCACCGCCCACCTGAACTCCGTCGTCTACGGTTGGGCGACCAACGCCGCGTTCGCCGTCGCGATCTGGCTGATGGCGCGCCTCTCGCGCACGCAGTTGCGCCACCTCGGTATTCTCGATGTGGCCGGGTTCTTCTGGAACCTCGGGGTCGCGATCGGGCTGGCGGGAATCCTGCGCGGCGACTCGACGTCGATCGAGTGGCTCGAGTTCCCCGCCTACGCCACGCCGCTGCTCTTCGTCGCCTACGCGCTGATCGGCATCTGGGCGATCATCGCGTTCCGGTTCCGCCAGCCGGGACACGTCTACGTGTCGCAATGGTACCTGCTGGCCGCGCTCTTCTGGTTCCCGTGGCTGTATTCGATCGCTCAGCTCATGTTGGTCTTCGCGCCGGTGCGCGGCGCGGTGCAGCCGTTGGTGAACTGGTGGTTCGCCCACAATGTCCTCGGTCTCTGGTTCACGCCGATCGGGTTGGCGGCGATCTACTATTTCCTGCCGAAGGTGCTCGGGAAACCGATCCACAGCTACTACCTCTCGGCCCTCGGTTTCTGGTCGCTGGCGCTCTTCTACAACTGGGCGGGTGTGCACCATCTCATCGGCGGCCCGCTTCCCGCGTGGGTGCTTTCGGCGGGCATCGTCGCCAGCCTGCTCATGGTCATCCCGGTCGTGACCACCGGCATCAACCACCACCTCACGATGCTCGGCAGCTTCGGGCGCCTGCAGGACAGCCCGACGCTGCGTTTCATCGTCTTCGGCGGCGTGAGCTACACGCTCACCAGCCTGATCGGTTCGGCGATGGCGGTGCGCTCGTTCAACGAGCTCGCCCACTTCACCCACTTCACCGTGGCCCACGCCCATCACGGGCTCTACGCCTTCTTCACCATGGTGGTGTTCGGCGCCATCTACTACATGATGCCGCGCCTCACCGGCCGCGAGTGGCCCTCGGCCCCGCTGATCTCCGTGCACTTCTGGTTCTGCGCGGTGGGCATCACGATCTACGTCGTGGGCCTGAAGATCGGCGGACTCCTCCAAGGCTGGGAGATGATCGCCACCACCGCCGACCCGCAGACCGGCGAGGTCGCGCTGCGCGTGCCGCTCTTCCTCGACATCGTGAAACACACGCTGCCGTACCTCGTCTCGCGCAGCCTCGCCGGCATCATGATCACGATCGGCCACCTCGCCTTCGCCGTGCACTTCGCTTGGATGCTGCTGCAACCGCGTGCCGTCGCCGGCGCCCAGCCCGTCCGCCTCAGCCCCGACGCCGCCCTGCCGGCCTCCCGCGCATGAACAAAGGACCGCTTCTCTTCCTCGGGATCTTCCTGACCCTCGCGTTCTCGTGGACGGGCATCATCCTGACGAACCACCTCACCATCGGCCGGATCGGCACCTACGTCGACGCCGACACCGGCACCGCGTTCCCGCAGGCCGAGCCCGGTCTCGCCCGCCAGGGCAAGCAGGTGTACCAGGAACTCGGTTGCATCTACTGCCACACCCAGCAGGTGCGCCGGCCCGGCTTCGGCGCCGACGACCTGCGCGGCTGGGGCGAGCGCCAGAGCGTGCCGCGCGACTATGTGCAGCAGGACCGCCTGCTCCTCGGCACGATGCGCACCGGCCCGGATCTCATGACGGTGGGCTCGCGCCCCCTCAACGCCGACTGGCACTACAAGCACCTGCTCGACCCGCAGCTCACCTCGCCCGGCTCGAACATGCCGCCGTTTCCGTTCCTGTTTGCGACGCGCCGGATCGTCGGGCAGCCCTCGCCCAAGGCGATCCAGGGCCTGCCGCCGCAATACGCGCCGCCGCCCGGCCACGAGGTCGTGCCCACCCACCGCGCCGAGGCGCTGGTGGCGTATCTGATGAGCCTGAAACATGAGTACGACTACCCCGAGTCGATCCCGGTCAATGTCCCCGGAGGCCACTAGACGATGAGCGACGCCCACCCCGATCCCCTCGCGCCGACACCCGCGCACCAGCGCGAGAACCCCGAGCCGCACGAGCAGGAGAAGTTCCCGTCGTTGCTCCTGCTGTTCCTGTGCAGCGTGCTCATCTTCGCCAGCGCCATCTACCTCCAGCGGTATTCGGGCGGCTTCGATCCGCTCGTCTACAACGAGGAGGTGCAGGGCCGCGGTTCCGCCGCCGGCGCGGCGGCCGCCGTCGTCGATCCGATCGCCGCGGGCAAGCGGCTCTTCGTGAACAATTGCGTGACCTGCCACCAGGCCAACGGCCAGGGCTTGGCCGGCGTGTATCCGCCGCTCGCGGGCTCGGACTGGGTCAACGCCAGCGAGGAGGCGCTGGTGCGCATTCTCATCCATGGCATGAGCGGCCCGGCGGTCGTGAACGGCGCCACCTACAACGGCGCGATGCCCGCGTTCGGTCCCCTCGGCTCGAACTGGAAGGACGACAAGATCGCCCACGTGCTCACCTACATCCGCCAGGAGTGGGGCAACAAGGGGGCGCCGGTGCTCCCCGAAACCGTCGCGCGTATCCGCGCTTCCACCGCCGATCGCAACAAGGCGTGGACCGCCCCCGAGCTGGCCGAGTTCCACCCGGGGCAGTAGGCGGGTTGTGGCGCCGCCTGCGGCGCCGGGAGCGCCGGGCCGGCCCCGGGCTACGGGCCGAAGAACCCGACCACCGCAGTGATGTTGTCCGGGCCGCCGGCGGCGTTGGCGGCGGCGACCAGACGCTCGGCGGCGGCGGCCGGGCTGTCCGCGTCCGCCAGCCACCGCCGGATCGTTTCGGCCGGCACCGGTTTCGTCAGCCCGTCGCTGCACAGCAGGAGGCGGTCGCCGGGCAGCAGGTCGGTGGTTTGCACATCCTTCTGCGGCAGGTACGGAAGGCCGAGACAACTGCTGAGGATGTGCTCCGCCCCGGGCGGTATCCGCTGCACGAGGCCGGCGGCGCGGCGCTCGCGCATCTCCGCGGCGACGGTGTGTTCGCGGGACAGTTGCACGAGGCCGGCGTCGCGCAGCCGGAACACCGCCGAGTCGCCCACGTGCGCGATGTGCAGGTGTCGGCCCTGCAACTGCACCACGGTGAGCGTGGTGCCGGTGCCGAGTTGCGGGCTGCGGTCCAACCCAAGCAGGAACACCGCGCGGTTGAGTTCGTCGAGCAGCGTGCCCCAGCCGGAGAGGTCGGCCGGGACGCCGTCCGCCGGCAGCGCCGCGAGCCGGTCGATCGCGAGTTGCGCGGCCTCGTCCCCGCACGGCATGCCGCCCATCCCGTCCGCCACCGCCGCGAGTTGGAGCTCGGCACGGATGAGCCAGCGGTCCTGGTTCTCGCCGCGCACTTGCCCGATGTCCGAGAGCGCCGCGAACTGGAGGCGAGGCGACATGGGGGACAATGCGACCGATCCGCGAGGTTGTCGACCGGGCGGCGGTGGCCCCCCGCAGGGACGGAAGCGTGGCGCCGGCCTCCGTGCCGGCGGCGTGTGGTGCTGCGCTGTCGGGAGACGCAGGCAGGGACGCCTGCGCCACAGGGTAGGACGAAGCGAGTGGCCGTGGCGCCGGGCTCCGTGCCGGCGATCTGTGGTGCTGCGATGGCGGGAGACGCAGGCCGTTCTGCCGTTCATCCGCCTGCGCCACCAGTCAGGCGGTCGCGGCCCGGAGCTACGGCACGAACGGCCGGAAGACCTGCTCGCGCGTGGCCTTGGTCAGGCGCTCGAACTCGCGCTTGGGCAGGCAGTCGATGAAGAGGCGGCCGTAGGTTTTCGAGAGCACGCGGGCGTCGAGGATCGTGATCAGGCCGCGGTCGGTCTTCGTGCGGACGAGGCGGCCGATGCCCTGGCGGAACTTCACCAGCGCGTCGGGCAGCGTGAGCTCGGCGAACGGGTTGCCGCCGCGTTCGCGCACCCACTCGGCGCGGGCCTCGGCGATGGGGTGCGAGGGCACGTCGAAGGGCAGGCGGGTGACGATGACCTGCGAGAGGGCGGTGCCCGGCACGTCGACCCCGGTCCAGAAGCTGTCGGTGCCGAAGAGGATGCCGTTCTTGGCGTGTTTGAACCGCTTGGTCAGTTCGGTGCGCGAATGCAGCTTGCCCTGGACGAAGAGCGGGCGGCCGGCGGCGGCGAAATCGGGCTCCAACATCTCGGCACAGCGGTTGAGGTCCGTGTAGCTCGTGAAGAGCACGAGGCTGCCGCCGGGCACCTGCAACGCGCACCAGCGCAGGTAGTCGGCGAGTTCCTCGAGCGCGAGGCGCGGGTTGTCCGGGGTGGGCTGGGGGATGTCGGCGGCGACGTACACGCGCATGTGGCGCTGGTAGTCGAACGGTGAATCCTCGATGGTGACCCGCTGCCGCTCGGCGCCGATGCGCTGCTGGAACGGCTCGATCTGGCCGCCCATCGCGAGCGTGGCGCTGGTGAGGAGCACGGCGGTGTCCTTCTGGAAGAGCGCCTCGCGGATGTGCGGGGCGACGTCGATCGGCGCGCTGCGCAGGGCGACGATCAGGCCCTGCTTGCCGGAGCGCTCGACCCAGTGCACGTGGTCCTCGGCGGCGAGCTTCAGGAACTGGCGGATGTTGGTGAAGTAGGTGCCGAGCTTGCCGCGCTGCTCGGTGATCTCCTCGCGCGCCGGGCCGTCCTCGAGGCGGTTGGCGAGGTCGTTGAGCAGCTGGTTGAGGATCTTGAACGGCTCGGGCGGCAGCGGCTCGCAGACCTCCTCGTTCATCACGCGCACGACCGGCTGCTTGGTGAGCACGCGGTCGCGGATGTGCCCGAAGAACAGCGACGAGGCGTCGAGGCAGTCCTCGACGAGCTGGCGCTCGCGGGCCGAGCCGAGCTTCTGGAGCAGGCCGCGTTTGCGCTGCGGGTGGTAGAGCGACTTGAGGAAACGGTCGACGCCGTAGGAGGTGACGCGCAGGCCGAAGTGTTCGGTGGCGACCTCGGGCACGGTGTGCGCCTCGTCGAGCACGAGGAAATCGTCGGGGAAGAGGATGCCGCGCTTCGCCCCGCGCTCGGCGGCGCCGCCGGCCTGGATGTGCGAGAAGAGCAGGCTGTGGTTGACGATGATCAGGTGGGCCTGGCGGATGCGGGCGCGGGCGCGCTGGTAGGGGCAGTGCTCGGGATCGCAGTGTTTGCGGCTGCACACGGAGGAGTCGGCGTGGACCCACTCCCACACGTCGGGATCGGGCGCGGGGCTGAGCTCCTGGCGCAGGCCGTCCTTGGTTT
>Ga0208940_1002257_pt1 | contig 18188 bp, 16 predicted proteins | sample AD_JPNNA6_MetaG_FD_184445 | JGI IMG/M metagenome (GOLD analysis project Ga0208940, IMG submission 184445) | Active sludge microbial communities of municipal wastewater-treating anaerobic digesters from Japan - AD_JPNNA6_MetaG (SPAdes) (version 2) | ecosystem: Engineered > Bioreactor > Anaerobic... | reverse complement strand
ATCCCTCTTTCCAGCATGCTCGCGGCTATCTCTCGCCTGATTTCCAATTCGCGTGCGCTTCCTTTGGGTCTCATACCCTTATTTTATCGCGTTTTTATCCCCAAGCGAATATCAATAGCCTTCATTCCCAACCCGCTGTTTGATGCTGCCGGCATGATTGCTGGCGCGCTCAAGATGCCCCTCTGGCGCTTCCTGATCTACTGCTGGATTGGTAAATGCCTGAAAATGCTGGCATTTGCGCTGGGCGGTGCCGCACTCATTGACCTGATCCCCTGGCTTTAGCCCATTATGGCTTTGGCGTTATCCGCCTGAGATTTAGCTTTTCCCGCCGCAGTTCGGTCAGTTTTCGGCGCCCTTCGGCTTGAATTTGCCGCCAGCCATCCAGCACCTGTTGAACCTCAGCCTCAAGCTCAGGGTATTCGCCGTATCGAATTTGCGTATAGACCTGTGTAATCTGGTCTGCCTGTTCTTGATGCTCCGGGAACAGCCGTTGCAGCGCTGGTAAAAATTCCAGCGGTGTGGTTGCTGGGGGTCGGGGGTGTTCCAGTGCAGCACATAACCCCATTAATTGTCCGTAAGCCCTTCTGACCCGCGCTGCCGCCAGCACCTGTGCCGCGCTGCGGGGCTTCCCTCGGTTGGCTTCTGGCCGGGTGGGGATCCTCTGAACGCGGCTGACGTTGCGCCGCTCGTCTTCACCCGCCTCGGCTCGCCTGATCCGCGCCGCATTCAATCGCCGAATAATCAAGATGATGGCAATGGACAGGATAATCCCCACCACCCACAGCCGGGCTGTTTCTTCCCAGTTGATGATCTTCTCCGCCGCCTGTTCCATCAAGTCAAGCATTGTCGCGGCCGTCTGCTGAACGGATTGTTGCAATGCTTCAATGGCCTTGCGGTTGTATTCCGGCTTGATGACGCTGATCAGCAGTTGAATCAGCCCAACCAACGGCACCGAGATCAACAGCCCTGCCAGCAAAACAATGGCCAGCAGTCCCGTAAAGATGCCCATCAAGAGCTTGCCTATGATTTCTCCAAAAACCTGCCCCGTCAGCATTCCCAATCCCACCGCCGCCGCGGCCAGCCCGGCAACGCTCAACCAGCTTCGCCACCGAAATGGCGGCACCCGCCCGCCCCGGCTGACTGACAGATCCGCAATGCGGGTGGCGCTCAGGCTCAATAAACCCATCAATAAAAATAGGCCAACAGGGATGATGGCCAGGCTGCTTTTATCTGCGGAAGTGATTAAGAAGTACAACCCCAAAAGTAAAATCCCGGCTCGAAAACTGCCCTGAGTTCCCCAACTATCCAGCGCCGAGGTTGCTAGCGTCACCCCGCGCAGCGCCAGCAGCGTGATAACCAGCACATGCAGCGCTTCTGCCAGTGCCAGCCCGCTGAAGATCTCGCCGCGCGGCTGCCAGCGGTAAACCAGAGCATTTAAAGTCAAGATTTGTATCAGCACCAGCCAGACAAAAAACGCACCGATCCGAATACTGCGCTTAATTCTCAAGAAATTAAAGACTCGCGCCAGAAAATGACTGCCCAGTTCCAGGGCAAATAAGGCTGCAATTGCCTCCCACCAGGGGGTGCGGCCTGCCTGAGTGTACTGATACCAGACACTGACCCAGGCTGTATCCATCCCCATCAGCGTCAAGGTGCTGATCTCTGCCCATAGCGTGGCTGAATGGCGTTGCGGGCTAGCTGGCTGCATGTTCCTCATCCTTGACCACAAAAGGCATATGAATGGACTGCACCCCAGGAATCTGCGGCGGTGCTTCTTCGTCTAACGATATCACCGTGGTGTGGGCCCGGTAGCGCTTCAATTGCACCAGCGTTTCGGCCAGGGTCGGGGTGACAAAGGCTGTCACCACCATCAACGTAGCCCCCAGCGGGATTCGCGGCGCCGCGCGCAGTAGATAATTCTCAAATGGAATCGTTGTGTAGGCCGTCAACCCGGCCAGGGTCTCCAGCAGAGTGCCCAGTTGGCTGGCTGCGCGCCCTGGCGAAACCAAAAACGGCTGGTCGGCTCGTTTGAGATTGCCATTCGAGAGCAGCCCCACCGAATAGCTATCCTGCACCGCGTGATAGATCATCGTCGCACTCACGCTGATAAGCTGCTCCAGCATGGGGGGCACAACCCCTTCCCAGATATGATGGGTGGTTGCTACATTAACACAGACTACCATCACTCGCGCTGTCACCGGTTGAAAAACCCGGGCCTGCAATGCCCCGGTTCGGGCAGTCGCCGGCCAGTGAATCCGCCGAAAATCATCTCCGGGTTGGTAATCCCGCACACCCATCGGCTGTGTGGGGTCTTCAAATAACCGCCGCCGCGCACCCCGATCCCCAAAGGGATCATCTGCGTTCAGCCGCAGTGTTTTGAGCGGCAGCAACTGCGGGAACACTACCAGCCGGTCTGATTGTTCTTCCTCTCGCTCGGTCTCAAACAGCCCAAACGGATCGCCTGATTCTAATTTGACCGGGCCCAGCGGATAGACCCCGCGCTGTTCAAATTGAAACGGAAACCGCCGGGTCACGCGCTGCTGCCAGCGCAAACTGTATTGATTGACGACCCAGCCGCGCTCCGGCAGGTGAGATGGCGCCATCAGGGTCGCGTCCTGTGGCGGTGCGCCAGTGGGCCAGGAGTCGCTCGTCCGCATCCAAATAACCGGCAGCCGCTTGTGATTGGCAACATCGATCTGCGCTTCGCTGGATTCGCCCGGAAAACCGCGCCGGTAGCTGATCCGCCGCTGGTAGCTCACCTGCCGCAAAGCATGGCGCTGCCAGAGCCGCGCCAGCCCCACAATCACCCCCAGGGTCGTGGCAAATGCCACCAACTCCGGCAGCCCGAAAAAAGCTCCCGCAATGATGAACAGTACCAGCAGCGCAATCCAGCGGTCGATGGGCATTATCCCTCTACTGGAACCGGCACCGCCGAGACGATATCTTCAATCAGTTCCGCCGCGCTCCGGCCGCGCAGTTGCGCCTGGGGTGCAATCATCAACCGGTGCGCAAACACGTCCAGCGCCATGGCTTTAACGTCATCTGGCAGCACAAAAGCACGCCCTTGAAGCGCCGCCCAGGCTTGCGCTGCCTGAAAGAGCGCCATCGTGGCCCTGGGGCTGGCCCCCAGTTGAATATCCGCGTTCTGGCGGGTGGCGCGAGCAATCCGCACCACATAATCTCGCACCGAATCTTCCACCCGAATAGCGCGTCGTTCCTGCTGCAGCGCCTGAATTTCTTCCGGCGTCGTCACAGCTTCCAGTTCAACCAGTGGATCGCTCAATCGGAACCGCGCCAGAATATCATTTTCTTCTGTCTGTGTTGGGTATCCAATTTGCACCCGCAGTTGAAATCGGTCAATCTGAGCCTCCGGCAGCGGAAATGTTCCTTCCAATTCCACCGGGTTTTGCGTAGCCATCACCAGGAAAGGCCGGAGCAGGGGGCGGGTCACACCATCCACCGTCACCTGGCGCTCCTGCATTGCCTCCAGCAGCGCCGACTGTGTGCGCGGCGTTGCCCGGTTGATTTCATCAGCCAGGATCACCTGGGCCATAATCGGTCCCGGACGAAATTCAAATTCCTGCTGCTTTTGGTTAAACCAACTCAACCCGGTCACATCAGAAGGCAGTAGATCTGGCGTGAACTGGATCCGCCGAAAGGCGCACCCTAATGAAGCCGCCAGCGCCCGTGCCAGCGTTGTCTTGCCTGTTCCGGGCACATCCTCCAGCAGCACATGCCCCTCGCAGAGGATCGCCGCCACCAAACGCTGAATCACGTCATCTTTGCCCACAATCACTTTTTGCACATTTTGAACAATTTTATGCGCCGCAGCTTGAATCATACTCATCCTCCAATATCGATGCTTATGCCGGTCTGTACCGGACATCAATCATGTCACCAACTTTTGCCTTCAGGCGTTGCGCCGCATTCCCATTGACCACGCACACCGCCAGATATCCCGAACTGTCGATCATTGCCACCAGGCTGCCCGGCGCACGGTCTCCAAAAGTCTGCACCAGTGGAATCTCTGTATCGCCAAAATGGATCGTGCAGCCCTGCCCTTCCAGTGCTTCAATCTGCAGCCCGGTTGCCAGATTGCCAAAATGGTCAACATGTAAAATTGGCGCTTGCCAGCCACCAACGGTTGCCGTGGGTTGGGGTATGGTCAGCCTGACCGGCTCGCGCATCACCGTTCCTAATTTTTCCAGCGCCACCCCATTCACAATATGGGCGGCAACCGGCGCAAAGATGTCTCGCCCATGAAAGCTCCGGCTTGGGTTGGGCAGCCAGAATTCCGCCTGATCAAGCTGGACGATGATAACCGGCTCGCCTGCCGTCTCAGCCTGCTCCAGGGGAATGGTCAGCAGACCATTGTCTGGCCCCACAAAATACCGCGACCCAATCCGGGCGGCAATCGCCCGCCGTTCTGTTCCCACGCCCGGGTCCACAACCCCCACAAAGACAGTCCCCTCAGGGTAATAATTCCAGGCCCGCGCCAGCGTCAGCGCGCCCGCTAGAATATTTTGAGGTTCGATCTGATGGGTCAAATCGGCAATCTGTGCATTGGGCGCAATGGACCAGATCACGCCTTTCATAATGCCCGGATAACCATCCCGGTCGCCAAAATCAGTCATTAATGCAATGATCTTCATATATCCTTATCACTGTCAGCGGGGATGAAGCAATTGTAACCCATCGGAGATGAAAATTAGATTAACAAATCGTTACCCCTCGCTTATAAATTTCTGATATTATTAGACATTGGCAGTATAATAAGCCCCGACCTCGGCTCTCTTGAGTTGTCATATCTTCATAATTCCCATTAGGAGCATACAAGCATGCCTGAAAAAATCCCCTTTCGTGAGCGTTTCCAATATTGGCTCGATAACCAGTTCTCGCGCGGCACTGGCGCCCTGATCCTCTGGCTGGGCATCCTTTCGCTGGCGGTGATTGTGGTCGCTGGCGGCATTATTGCCTTACTGGGGATTGCCCCGGCTGGTAGCGAGCGCCTCAGCTTTCTAGAGGCTGCCTGGCAGAGCCTGATGCGTACCCTGGATGCCGGTACCATGGGCGGTGATGAAGGCCTGGGTTTTAGAATTATCATGTTCCTGGTCACCCTGGGCGGCATCTTTGTCATCAGCACCCTGATTGGTGTACTGACCAGCGCCGTGGAAGGCAAACTGGAAGATCTTCGCAAAGGCCGCTCACGCGTTCTTGAAACCAACCAGATTGTCATCCTGGGTTGGTCCGAACAGATCTTTACGATTATTACTGAACTGATCGCCGCAAATGAAAATGTCGAAAAGCCCTGCATCGTCATCCTGGGTAAAAAAGATAAAGTCGAAATGGAAGACGAAATCGCTTCCAAGGTTGAAGACCGCAAAAACATGCGCATCATCTGCCGCAGCGGCGACCCGATGGATGTAGCAGACCTGAATCTGGTCAGCCTCAATCAGGCGCGAGCCATTGTTGTGCTCTCTCCCGAAGGGAATGATCCCGACTCTGAGGTCATCAAGGCTGTCCTCGCGGTGGTCAACCACCCCAACCGTGACCCCGAAAAAACCTTCCACATTGTGGCTGAAATTTACGAACCCGAAAATATGGATGCCGCCCTGGTGGTTGGCCGCGGCCAGGTAGAATGGGTGCTGGTCGGCGACTTTGTCGCCCGAGTGGTCGCCCAGACCTGCCGTCAATCTGGTCTGTCGGTCGTCTACACCGAGCTGCTTGACTTCGGCGGCGATGAAATCTACATCAAACCCGAACCTCGCCTGACGGGCAAAACCTTTGGCGAGGCGCTGCTGGCCTACCGCACCAACACCGTCCTCGGCATTCGCAAACCCAACACCATGCCCTGCCTGAACGCCCCCATGGATCAGGTCATTGAGGCGGGTGATGAACTCATCGTGATTGCTGAAGATGATGACAAAATCTTCCTGACCCTCGATCAGCCCGTTCAAATTCAGGAAGCCCAGATCGTCTCGGGGCACATTGCCCCCAAGCAGTCCGAAGCCACCCTTCTGCTGGGCTGGAATCGCCGCGGCGCCACCATTATTCGTGAGCTTGATAACTATGTTGCCCCCGGCTCCGAAGTCACCATCGTGGCAGATGTGGATACCGTTGGCACTGACCTTGAAATCTGCTGCTCTGAACTGACGAACCAGAAAATCACCTTCCAGCAGGCCGATACCACCAACCGGCGCGTCCTCGAGGGCCTCAACCTCCGCCGCTTCAACCACATCATTCTGTTGTGCTACTCCGACACCATGGATGTGCAGCGCGCTGATGCACACACCTTGGTCACGCTCCTCCACCTGCGTGATATCGCCGACCGCGACGGCACCAAATTCACCATCGTCAGCGAAATGCTGGACATTCGCAACCGCAACCTTGCCGATGTCACCCGCGCGGATGACTTCATCGTCAGCGATAAGCTCGTCAGCCTGATGATGGCCCAGATCACTGAGAATAAATACCTCAACGGCGTCTTTACCGATATGTTTGACCCTGAAGGTTCCGAGATCTACCTCAAACCCGCGGCTGAGTATATCCAGCTTGGCAAACCGGTCAACTTCTACACCATCGTAGAAACCGCCCGCCGCCGCAACCAGGTTGCCATTGGCTACCGCCTCCAGGCCAACTCGCAGGATGCTGCCCATGGCTACGGCGTCAAGATTAACCCCGACAAAGCCGAAATGGTCACCTTCACCGACCATGATCGCATTGTTGTTATTTCAGAAGAGTAACACTGAGCGAATGCCAAGGCTCAAATGATTGTAACGAAACGGGCGGGAATTTTCCCGCCCGTTTGCGTTACATCTATCAATATTCAGACCACATCGTAGAGATTTTGTCCGCCACCTCAAACCGCAACGTCTCACGGTGATGCTCAATAGCGCGTTCCACCAGTTCTTTCAAATTGATTTTTCCCCCTGCCTTCAAATCATTCAAATCTCGGTTGGCAATGCTCTGAGCGCTTTCGCCGTGAGCCCAGAATGCCCCCAGCAGCCCCAGGTAATCGTAGAGGATTTCTTGCAGCTTGGTGTCTTCCAATCCATTTTCATAGACTGCGGATCCAATAATATTGAGGGCCTGCATCGCCACCAGAATAACCCCCTCCTGCAGTGCCACCGAAGCAATCTCACTCAACCCCTGGCTGGCTGAAGGCGACAGTGGTCTGCTGCTTGACTCAAGCACATTGATGCAGGCAATCGTAACATCCGGTGTTGGAAATTTAATCGCTTCTTGCCCTAAATCACTCAGAGCCTTCAGGCTCCACCTTAAGTCGGCTTGAGATAACCCCGGACGTTCGCGATGCTTCTGGATGATCTGGTTCAAAATCTCGATTGCCTTGTGATAAATCTCTGGTGAACTGCCTTGCCGTCCCTCTAATATAATTCCGCGCAGCGCATCAATGGCTGCCTCCATTTCATTCCCTGCGTAATTATTGCGGCTTAATCGGTAACTCACAATTTGACCCACTGCCTCAATCGCCCACAGTTTTTCGCCGCTTGACTTGCTCTCTCTCCCCAGCAGCCGAATATTTTCAAAATAATCATTAGACATCGCCCCAGTTTTTTGGTGGGCGCTAATGGCCTGATCCGCCTGTTTTTTGACCACATCGCGTTTGCTGGCGTAGGATAGAATTTTCACGCACACACATACGGTCAGTGCAATGAGAAACACCAGCAAGCCAACCTCAAACCATTTGCTATAAATATCTTGCACACTGCATGATATAAGATTGATGGTCATAAAAACAGCCAGGGTCAATCCTACCCCCACTACTGCCGGCCAATATAGATTTGCAATAAACTTCCACTTGTCAGACTTGTTCTTGAGCAGAATATGGCGCACATCGTTTGGCGTAAATTGCAGCACCAATGCCGGAGCGCCTGCCATAAACAGCAACAGCCCAATAAATGCATCCAGGTTGTTCATGTGCCCCTCTTGTCCTGCTCTTCTTTGCAGTTCATCACCCGCCCAACAAGCTGCACCAGAATATCATCCGGGTAACTGGCGTCTTTGGGTTGATAGACCTTAACCCCCATCTTGAAGATGCGGTCCATGCCAGAGGGTTCTTCTGCCGAAAACACCGCAATTTGCTGCGGTTGAATCCAATTTGGGCGGACAGAGAATTGCTCTGCATGTCCATTCATTTGCCCCAGCATCCATTCAATCAGATATTGCCCCAGCCGGGCTTTACTGGTATCGTTGCCCTGATCCTGATATAACATCTTCCAGGCTGGATCTTCTCCTGGTGGAATCCGCATATCAACAATGATGACGTCGTAATGCTCTGTTGTACGGATTAGCCGCATAGCCTCGGTCGCATTCTCTGCCAGCGATAAATGGTAAATCCGCCGATACAACAGTGGCCCCATCAACTCATTCAATTGATAGCGAGCCTCATCTTCAATCCAGAGCACACGAATTCGGTTGGGTAACATAATCTATCCTGATTTGGTTTTCCGGCGGGGCAGCCGGATGGTGAAAACGGTAATAAAAGGTTGTTGATAATAATCCGGGTGATTTTCATCCCGAATAGCCGTCGAAGATGCCGGGGCGCTGCTGACCTGCACACTGCCCTGGTGAGATTGTACCGCATGGAGCACATCCGTCAATCCCACACCCGTCCCCAGCCGGTTGCGGTCCTTGGATAGCCGCCCCCGGTATCCTAGATTGAAAATCAGATTATTCTCAATCTCATCTTTGGGGATGGGCACCCCCCAATTTTCCACACTGAGTGACACTTCGCTGTCGTTGGCGCGAATCTCAATCGAGACCCACGGCGGCTTGGTGCCCCCGGTGCGGCTCCAACTGTACTTGATGGCATTATGCACCAGGTTGGCTACTGCCCGCTGCAGTTCGCGCTCCTGCACCGCAATCTCCGCCCCGTTCGAATGGTCCCGAATCACAATCTCAATTCCCCGGCTGCTGGCAAAATCAGCCAGCGACTTGACTGCGTTATCCACAATCGAGCGCATGGAAACAGAGACCCGTTCCTCCCCAGATCGCAGATCACCAGTTGCAAAATCTCGCAGCGCCCTCAGCGAATGTTCCATCTGGATGGAGGCCACATAGGCTCGGGTTGCGGTCAGCAAGGCAGCCGCCCGCTGCAAATTGAGCGCCGCCCGCTGCACCTCGCGCACCTGCTCCTTTGCCAGCCCCGGCCGCATCTCTCCTAAAATAGCAGTTACATCTGCTGCCAGCCGCCGCAGAAAAGAGGGGCGGGCTTCAGTTACTGGCACAATCTGTTGATACCCATTCAAGTCGCCAACCAACTGCTCCAGGTATTCCCAGCGCAGTTGGGGCAGTGCCTGCAAACGCCGCTCGGCTGGATTATTGGCAATCAACCCCCGGATAGCTCCGCCCAGCTTCTGCGCCTGTCCATCCAGCAGCGCAGTTTCCTGTGCGGGCGACAACTCACCCTTTGGATTGGGTATCTCCAGCTCTGTAGCAATCAGCGCCAGCACGGGGTCAAAGGCCAAACGCACCATCGTCAACGTACTCGAATTGGCATGCAGTACCCGCCCAATATCCGTGGTCAGGTCCTCAATTCGCTGCTGCAACTTCTGTTCCTGCTGTTTGCTTTCTATCTCTGCCGTGCGATCCACTAATGTCCCATAATAGCCGACCACTGCCCCAGTCTGCGGATCCAGCAGCGCCCGGCAGGTGTTTTCGGCCACCCGCAGCCCGCCCCTGGTGTTGAACCGGATCAATGCCCCCTGCAAATACCTCCCCTGTCGTGATTTTTCCTCGGCTTGCTCCAACAGCATGGCCCTCTGCGCCGGGTTTTCATAAAATTCTGCAATGGTCGTGCTAATATCTCCCTCCAGCGGCATACCCAGCAAATACCGCACCCCGCCCGAGGCAATCAAAAACCGCCCATCTGGCGCCACCAGGTAAAACCCAATGGGCAGCTCGCTCGGATGAACTTGTCGGAAAAGTTTCAGGACTTCCGCATCGGAGATTGTCATGGGGAAACCCCTTGCTGTCAGAATGAATTTTATTATACGGCAAAATATACAAACTCACGCAGATTAGACTGCGTGAGTTCGATTGTTTCGGACGTTTAGCCTCTTAAATTTGCCCTGTTCAGACGAACTCCGGGCTTGCCATACGAATAACTTCAAACGGGCAGTCCACCGCGCAGAACGTGCAGGCAATGCAATCCTTGGGGCGCACCAGATATGGCAGCCCTGGCGCAAATCCATGCCCGTTGCGCGGCGGCTCCAGAATGGCAATGCAGCCGGTAGGGCAGGCTTGCACACAGATCTTGCAGGCGGTGCAGGTCGCATAATTCCAGACCGGCTTTTCCCACAGCGCCGGCTTGATATGCAGCACCGTCTGCCGCTTGGCATCCAGGATGGCGTCCACCGGGCAGATGCGCCCGCAGGCCCCGCAGTCAATGCACAAGGCCGGATCAATTTGATGTAACTGCTTTTGTTCGCCCGAGATGGCATCTACTGGGCACTGGCGCACACAGGCTGTGCACCCGGTACACAGAGTGGTGATTTCATGACTCATCGCTCACACTCACTTTTCCGTTGGCGCCGGCAGCCCCAGCGCCGTGACTGCCGCCACATTGGGATGCCCACTTTCTGGGTCCCAGTGCATGGCGGTGTAATAAGCCCGCACCAAACCATCCAGCGGCACCGTGCGCCCCTGATTGGCGCCCTCGGTCTGCGGCGGTTGACCGGTTGCCCGGGCATTAATCGCGTGCCGCAGGGGGGCGCCCTGGCGCAGGTTGAAGGCCTGCTGCAAGTTCTGAATGGTCCAGCCAATCTGCATATAGGCTTCCGGGGTCTTATCCCAGCCGGTTGCCGCGTTTAACCATTGGAAAAACGGGATCCGATTCAACCCTACCAGTGCCCCAAACATGCACAGCCCCGCGCCGTTGGCAGCAGCCATCAAATTGCTGCAGGCTGCCCCCCAGATGCCCTTCTCGGCATCATTGCGGTATTTGTGTCCCTTGGGATAGAACATCAGCCGGACTGGCGGCAGCCCTTTGATGACCTTCCAGAGCTGGAACATTTCATAATAAAGATAGGCCCCCAGCGTATGCCGCCCGGGGGTGGGCTCAACCACCGCGTGCAGGGCAAATCCGGGGTCGTTGCGCCCGTCGTGCATGGCAAGCTCTTGACCGCCGGCCTGCACAGCATACTCACTGGTATTCTTGCCCAGCCTTTGAGCCGCCGCCCGGCTGCCATCTGCCAGCAGCGCTCCCAACCCCTCGCGCCGGATCATCTGGTCAAGCAGCGCATCAATGGCTGCCGTGTTACCCCAGGTCAGTGCCAATCCGCCCGTATCTTCCAGGGTCAGCAAGCCCTGTTCAAAACATTCCAGTGCAAATGCAATTGAGCCGCCAGCCGAGATGGAATCCATCCCGGCGCGATTCAACCGCTCGTTCCACTCAAAAACATGGTCCAGGTCGCCGTGCATCAGCAGACCGCTCAGCGCCAGCACAGTCTCGTATTCGGGCTTGTGCGTCTCGCCACCGCCTTTCAGGCTGCAGTAGCCGCCGCACCCCAGCGGGCAGGAGTAGCAGTGATATTTGACCGTCTCTCGGGCGATGATGCGGTCTGGGTCCAGGTTATTAGCCGTTTTCCCTTTGAAGGTTGCGCTTGACCCGCGCCAGTTCTGAATGGGGGAATCGCCCATCTCAATGCTGGTCTGATTCATCCCCGTTGTGCCCCACTTCCGCAGAATGACCTTGTAGAGCAGCCCATCCTGTCGCATGCTCAACGGCATCACCCGCAGCAGGGTGCCCAGCAGCCCCATGCCCTTGCCCGGCAAAAATGGCGGTTGGAACGCAATCCAGCGGTTGAAGCGATCGCTCAATCGCTGCGCCTCGTCAGCATCGTGAACCGGAATCCGGTAGGCTCCGTGCAGCGCGATGGCTTTCAGCCGTTTGGCGCCCATCACCGCACCTAATCCGGAACGTGCCGCCATCCGCCCCTGATCATTGGATATGCCCGCAATCAACGAGCATTTCTCTCCCGCCATACCAATGCAGGCCACGGCCGCCGGGCGGCCCTCAAACCGTTCCCAGAGAGCTGTTTCGGTTTCCCGTGTATCCTTGCCCCACAGGTCGCTGGCATCTCGTAGTTCTGCGTGCCCATGTTCCACATGCAAATAAACCGGCGTCGGACTGATCCCGGTGAAGAAAATCCCGTCATAGCCGCATTGCTTGATCGCCGGCGCCAGCGTACCACCGCAGTTGGCATCGCCCCAGGTGCCCGTCAATGGCGATTTAGCCGCCGCCATCCAGCGCCCAGTCATCACGCTGCCGGTCCCGGTTAGCAGCCCCGAGACAAACCCCAGCACGTTCTCCGGTCCCAGCGGGTCCGCCCCCGGCGGAATCCGCTGATAAAGCAGGTAGGCGGCCAACCCCAGCCCGGACAGCACTTTTTCATATACTGCATCTGGGATCTGTTCCTCTTCAATTTTTCCGGTGGTCAAATCCACCCACAACACCTTGCCCATGACAGCGTTCATCATATTATCCTGTCTATCCAAAGGCTTCTCGAGCCAGCTTCAGGGCATCTTCCAATCCCAGTTCGGTGGGATTCATCATCGCTGACCCGTCATTAATTGCCAGCTTTGCAATGTGTTCCATCTGATCGGCCGATACCCCGGCTTCTTTGAGTGTGCGTGGCAGTCCGCTGATTTCATACAGGTCTTGCTTTAACCGGTGTACCTCTTCAATGGTCTTTTGTGCGCGCTGAGCGGCTGGCGTCGCTGCATAAATCTCTGCCCCGGCCAGTGGCAACAGCATTTCGGCAATCTCGGCTTCTCGCTTTGGTAAGTTAAACGCCAGGCCAAACGGGAGGAAGATATTCATCGCAATCCCGTGCGGCACATGCGCCACCGCCCCGGTAGCATGCCCCATCGAATGGACACACCCCACCATCGAATTGGAGAATGCTGCCCCTGCCAGCAGGCTGGCATTTGCCAGCGCCAGCCGCCCGTTTTTCTCCTGCGGATTAGCCGTCACCGCCCGCAAATTTGCCCCAATCAGCCGGATGGCCTGCTGGGCAAACGCGTCACTCACCGGGTTCTTTTGAATGCTCAAACAGGCTTCCATCGCGTGGGTCAGCGCATCCATCCCGGTGGCGGCGGTTAGTTTGGGTGGCAGGGTCAGCGTCATCCGGGTATCCAGGATCGCCGCCCGCGGAATCAAGTTCTCCGAGACGAACAGCATCTTCACGCCGGTTTCCGGGTCAGCAATCACCGCTGAATTGGTTGCCTCAGAGCCGGTGCCCGAGGTGGTCGGTGCCACAAACATGGGGCGCAGTGGCCCCGGCAGGACCTCTGCACCGCGATAATGCCGCACATCGTCCCCGCCCTGTGATACCAGGATGTTGATGCCCTTGGCAGTATCAATTACCGAGCCGCCGCCCACCGCAACCAGGCAATCGCAGGCCTTCTCGCGGTACAGTCCTGCCAGCTCGTTCACCACCAGCGTAGATGATTCGGGCGGCACCTGGTCATATAATGCCCCAATGGTAATCCCGGACTCGGCAAAAGCATCCAGCACCACCGTAATCAAACCCGCCCGGGCCACCCCGGGATCGGTGATAATCAGAGGTCGCTCCACATTTGCCAGCCGCAGTTCAACCGGCAAGTTGTTCAACGCCGTGTGTCCCGAGATGATTTTGACCGGGAATGCAAATTCGTAATAAGGGGGAAGCATCATGGTGAACCTCCTGGTTTAGATGCCAAATGGAATCCCGAGCAAATAGGTCTTCAGCCGCAGCCCTTGTTTCCGCCAGAAGGGGATGGCTGGCAGCCGCTTGACCAGGTGCTTTGAGATAATGGACGGGAATAGATAACATTCCGTAATTCCCAGCGCCCGTACCACCGAAACCGTATTGGACAAGTCGCCGCGGGCGCACATGCAGTGTTGCGCATAGGCAACATCAATCCCGGTTTGGGCCGTGAACATCTTGAAAGCTGCCTCAATGGTCTTGAAGTAAATCACCACGTCGGCTTTGTTTTCATCAAAATGTGCACCCATATACTTGACCGTGCCGTCGGGTTGTTTTTGCAGCGCCACCGAGCTGCCATTAGGCTGCAGCTTCATCATCAGCGTCAGCCCTTTGGGCCAGCCGCTCACCTCATGCCGAATCAGCGGCTCGCTGTGTGACAGGGATTGAAAGGCCCGTCCCACCACAAACATCGCCGCCGCAATCACCGCTTTCTGGAGCGGCTTCTGGCGGGGGGGCAGGTCGGGGTAGATTTTTGCCGAAATCATGTCACCTCCTTACAGTGGGCTGCCAGATAGGCAGCAATCGAATTTAAGGGAATATCCGCAATTCCCAAGACAGACTGAATCACAAATCCATCCAGCGTTGCCAGGATGATCTGCGCCACCAGCTCGCGGTCCTGCTCAGGAATTTCCACCTGCGCCAGACCCTCTTGCAGCATCTCGCGCCACTCCCGATACTTTTGTATGAACCGCTCACGGATTACGCCATTGCTGGTCAGCGCCTGCTCAATCAGGTAGTGATGCAGCCGTCCGCGCAGTTCATCCTTCACAATTGTCTGGAATACCACGCCCAAAATTTCCGCCGGTGTCATGCTCTGATGCGCCTGCCGCACCCAGCCAAGCAGCTGCGCGGTGATCCGGTCGAAGTGCCGGTCTGTAATGTCAAAAATCAGTTCGCTCTTGGTTGCATAGTAATAAAACAACGTCCCGGTGCTGATCCCGGCGCGGGCGGCAATCTCTCGCAGGCTGGTTTGTTCCACACCCTGTTCCGTGAACAGCGCACTGGCCGCGTTTAAGATATGTTCCTTATTAGACATTTCCTTTGACGAACTGCGTCTTGCTGCCATACGCTTCCTGTCTGAGTTGTGTTGTGCGGGGGAATATGTCGGTCGGTTGACCGACTGAATTTAGTATACCGACTCTCAACCCTGCTGTCAAGAACCCAAAAGCGGCGAGCACTGCTCGCCGCTTTCTGAGGAGGGAAGTCGCCGAAGTTATCCCTTGAGCGCGCCGGCCATCAGCCCGCGCAGGAAGTAATTGCCCAGGAAGATGTAAATCAACAGGGTGGGCAGCGCCGCCAGGAACGAGCCCGCCATCTGCACGTTCCACGAGATAATCTGGCTGCCAGCCATGTTGTTCAATGCCACGGTCACCGGCCAGCTTTGCGAGCCGGTCAGCACAACGGCAAAGATAAAATCGTTCCACGCCGAGGTGAACTGCCAGATCAGCACCACCACAAATGATGGCAGCGAGATCGGCAGCATAATCTTGAAGAAAATCCCCATAATGTCCGCCCCGTCTATGCGTGCTGCTTCCAGCAGTTCCTTGGGGATGGTGGCATAGTAATTCCGGAAAGTCAGCGTTGTGATCGGGATGCCATAAATCACATGGGCCAGAATCAGACCGCTCACACCGCCGTACAGGTTGATTTCCTTCATAAACTGCACCAGTGGAATCAAAATGCTTTGATACGGAATGAACATCCCGAACAGAATCAGCGGGAAGATCACATCCGCGCCCTTAAACTTCCACTTCGACAGCACATATCCATTCAGCGATCCCAGCACCGATGATATCAAGGCCGCCGGCACCACCATCAAGATGCTGTTTTTGAAGTACGGCGCCAGCTTGGTAAAAGCCTCAATGAAATTATCAAAGTGTAAGCCGTTCTGCGGCAGGCTCCACATGGTTTGCAAGTCAATCTCTTCAAAGCTCTTGAAGCCAGTGGTCAGCATCACATAGAGCGGAACGAGATAGAATATGAACATTGCTACAAGCGGGATATACAGCAGCAGGCGAGTGCGTGAGCGTTTCATAAGCTCTCCTCCGTTTTCAGGCTGTAACGCAGGTAAGGAATGACCAGTACCGCCACACTGATTAACAGCAAAATACTGATCGCCGCCCCTCGGCTGTAGAAGCCGCCATCAAACGTGGTTTGCCACATATACACAGCAGGTACATCCAGCTGCAGTTGTTTGCCGGCAACGGCAATAATCAAATCAAACACCTTCAGCGAAATATGCCCCAGAATAATCATCGCGCTGAAGGTAATCGGCTGCACCAGCGGCAGAATGATGTGCCGGTAGATCTGCCATTCGTTGGCGCCATCCACCCGGGCGGCCTCGCGCAGCTCCTGTGGAATCGAGCGCAAACCGCTCAAATACAGCGCCATCACATATCCAGACATCTGCCAGATGGCTGGAATCGCGATGAACGCAATCCCCCAACCGGGTGTCGTGTACCAATTGTTGACTAGAAAATCAAGCCCCAGCTTGTCAAACAGCAGGTTGAACCCGCTCATCCGGGTTCCCTGGGCCGGGTTCATCAACCACCGCCAGACCACACCCGTCACGATGTAAGAAATCGCCATCGGGAACAGAAAAACGGTTCGGAAGATGGACTCGCCTTTGAGATACTGGTCCAGCAAAATGGCCAGGAACAAACCCAGCAGCAATGCGCCAGCGACAAAGAGTACCGTAAAGAGGGCCGTGTTGCGAACATCGACCTGGAAGCGCGGGTCTTTAAACAGTTCAAGATAGTTACTGAGCAGTGGCTTGGCCCAGGTGTAATTGGGCATCAACCCCTTCCACTGACTCAGCGAAACCTTCGCCGACCAGCCGATGAAGCCGTAAATAAAGATGGCCACCGCCACAATAGATGGTAGGACCAGCAGGAAGCCAATCAATCGGTCTTTGTCAAATTTTCGGCGCATAAACTGCCTCCCGTAAATCCATTTGGGGCGGGTGTGACCCCGCCCCAATGGTGTCAAACGTCAGATTTACTTGCAGGGGCCAGAGGCCATGCAGGCCGCGACCAGAGCCGTCTGGAAGGCCGCGCCATCTTTCGAGCTCAGGAACAGGCCCAGAGCCGTATCGATTTCGGATTTCCACGCATCGTTGGCCACCACACCGTGCGTCAGGCTGCCGGTGATGACGTTGGCTTTCCAGTCATCCATGGCAGAGAGCAGGTATTCGCCATACAGGCTGCGGTCCGCATCGTTGCGGGCGGGGATGGAGCCCTTGACGGGGTTGAACGCATCCTGACCTTCTTTGGAGCCAGCAACGCGCAGCCAGGCAATCGCGGCATCGCGATGCGGGGCGCCCACAGCCAGCACAAAGCTGTCAGAGAGGAACTGGAAGCTGCCAACCGTACCCGGAACAGGCGCCCAACCGTAATCGGTCTTGGGGGCCTTGCCCAGCTCACGGAAGTAACCTTCCGCCCAGTCGCCCATCACATTGAACGCAGCGTCGCCGTTGATGACGAGCTGAGAGGCATCCTGCCAGCTCAAAGAGGTGGCATCGCTGTTGGTGTAGCTCAGCAGCTTGATGTAGTTGTCAATCGCTTTGGTCACTTCGGCGCTGTCCCAGGCGGTGGTTCCGTCCCACAGGCCATTGTAGGCATCGGGACCCAGCGTGCCCAGCAGCACGGTTTCAAACAGGTGCATGGCAGTCCACTGCTCGCCCAGCGCCAGCGGGGTTTCAACGCCGGCGGCCTTCAGAGCATCCAGTGCGGCAAACCACTCATCCATGGTCGTCGGAACAGCAATGTTATTCTCGGCCAGGATGGTCGGGTTGTACCACATCACGTTGGCGCGATGGATGTTCACCGGCACCGAATAGATGTTGCCGTCCTTTGAGATGAGCGGGATCAGGGTCTCGGGCATCACATCCAGCCAGCCTTCTTCTTCATAGAGGAAGTTCAAGGCTTCAATCTGTCCGGCAGCCACATACGTGCCAATCAGTTCCTGTCCAGCATGGCCCTGCCAGCTGTCCGGCGGGTTGCCGGCCTGCAGACGGGTCGCCAGCACAGCGCGGGCATTGGTGCCGGCGCCGCCAGCCACAGCCGCATTTACGAATTCAACATCCGGATACTTGGCCTGGAAGATTTTAATCATGGCATCAAGACCGGCAGCTTCACCGCCGCCCGTCCACCAGGAGAAAACTTCAACCTGATCCGAGGTGGGTTCTTCCACCTTGGGGGTGCAGGCCGAAAGCACAAACGCGGCCACCAGCAAAGCGCTGATCAAAACAAACAGTTTCTTAGACATTTCAATTCTCCTCAAAGATATTCTATTGATCTTTGTGCAGCAAAACGAACTCATAGTAAGTCCAGGTGGGTATGGCGGACAAAAGCCATGAGCAAATCGGCGTCTTGTCCTGCTGCCTGGATCGAGTCGGTCACCGCTTGATGCAAGGCC
>Ga0208940_1002239_pt1 | contig 18286 bp, 15 predicted proteins | sample AD_JPNNA6_MetaG_FD_184445 | JGI IMG/M metagenome (GOLD analysis project Ga0208940, IMG submission 184445) | Active sludge microbial communities of municipal wastewater-treating anaerobic digesters from Japan - AD_JPNNA6_MetaG (SPAdes) (version 2) | ecosystem: Engineered > Bioreactor > Anaerobic... | reverse complement strand
AACGACGTAATCCGGGGCATCAAGGAGCGCCTCGGGGCCCGCCCGGTGCCCATCCAGATCCCCGTAGGGGTGGAAGACACCTTCCAGGGGGCCGTCGACTTGGTGCGTCAGCGGGCAGTGCTTTTTACCGATGAAATGGGGTCGGATCCCAAGGTGGTGCCCATCCCGGCGGAACTTCAAGAGGAGGCCCGCCTGGGCCGGGAGGCCATCGTGGAGGCCCTGGCCGATTTCGACGAAGAGATCATGGCCTTGTTTCTGGACGCCAAGCCCGTTCCAGACGACCTGGTTCGGGCCGCCCTGCGCCGAAGCACCATCGCCATGGAGCTCGTGCCCGTGCTCTGCGGCTCGGCGTTTAAAAATAAGGGCGTGCAGCTCCTTCTCGATGCGGTGGTGGACTATCTTCCGAGCCCCATGGATCTTCCCCCTACCATGGGCACCGACCCGGAGACGGGGGGAAGTGTCATGCGGGAGTGCCGCGTGGATGCCCCCTTCGCGGCCCTGGCCTTCAAGATCATGGTGGACCCCTTCGTGGGGCGCCTGGCGTTCTGCCGCATCTACTCCGGCTCCATGGATAGCGGCATGGCCTTGGAAAACGTCGGGGCGGGCAAGAAAGAGCGCGTGGGGCGCATCTTGCGCATGCACGCCAATAAGAGAGAAGAGCTCGAGTCGGCCCATGCGGGGCTCATCGTGGCCATCCCTGGCCTCAAGACCATCCGCACGGGGGACACCCTCTCCGACGAGAGGATGCCCATTCTCCTCGAGAATTTGGAGTTTCCCGAGCCCGTCATCGACCTGGCCGTGGAACCCCAGAGTAAGGCCGAGCAGGTCAAGCTGGCCAAGGGCCTGTCGGCCCTCTCAGAGGAAGATCCCACCTTCCGGGTTCACACCGACGAAGAGACGGGGCAGACGATCATATCGGGCATGGGAGAGCTCCACCTGGAGATCATCGTCGATCGCCTCAAGAGGGAGTTCGGTGTCGAGGTCAAGGTGGGTAAGCCCCAGGTGGCCTACCGAGAGACCATCCGCAAATCCGGCCGGGCCGAAGGGCGCTTCATCAAGCAGTCCGGAGGGCGGGGGCAGTACGGCCACGTCTGGCTCGAGGCCGAACCCCTTCCGGAGAGGAAGGGCTTCGTCTTCGAAGATCGCATCGTGGGAGGCGTGGTGCCCAAGGAGTACATTCCCGCCGTCCAGAAAGGGCTCATGGGGGCCATCAACAACGGCGTGCTGGGGGGGTACCCGGTCATCGGCATCAAAGTGGCCCTGGTGGACGGGAGTTACCACGAAGTGGACAGCTCGGAGATGGCGTTTAAGATCGCCGCTTCCATGGCCTTCAAAGACCTCATGCGGTCCTGTGACCCCGTGCTCATGGAGCCCGTCATGGAGGTGGAAGTGGTGACTCCCGAAGAGTACATGGGGGACGTCATCGGTAACATATCCTCCCGCCGGGGGCGGGTGGAGGGCATGGATGCCCGGGCCAACGCCCGCATCGTGAAGGCCCTCACTCCATTGGCAGAGATGTTTGGGTATGCCACGGATCTCAGGAGCCGCACCTCGGGCCGAGCCTCGTACTCCATGAAATTTGGCCACTACGAAGAAGTTCCTCGGGATGTGGCGGAAAAGCTTCTGAAGAGGTAAAATAGACAAGTTTGATGCCTGCTTAGGAGGGAACGGCCATGGCGAAGGATAAGTTTGAACGAAACAAGATGCACCTGAACATTGGCACCATCGGTCACATCGACCACGGCAAGACCACGCTCACGGCGGCGATCACCAAGACGCTGGCTCGCAACGGTCTTGCGGACTTCACGCCCTTTGACCGCATCGACAAGGCGCCGGAGGAGCGGGAGCGGGGGATCACCATCAACATCTCCCACGTGGAGTACCAGTCCGAGAAGCGTCACTACGCCCACATCGACTGCCCCGGCCACGCGGACTACATCAAGAACATGATCACCGGAGCGGCCCAGATGGATGGGGCCATCCTGGTGGTGTCCGCCGCCGACGGCCCCATGCCCCAGACCCGGGAGCACGTGTTGTTGGCGCGCCAGGTGAACGTGCCCGCCCTGGTGGTGTTCATGAACAAGGTGGACATGGTGGATGACCCCGAGCTTCTCGATCTGGTGGAGATGGAAGTGCGGGATCTGCTGAACAAGTACAACTTCCCCGGCGACGACACCCCCATCGTGCGGGGCTCGGCGCTGAAGGCCCTGGAGTCCGACACGAACAACGAGTGGAGCGACAAGATCATGGAGCTCATGAGGGCTTGCGACAGCTTTATTCCCGATCCCGTGCGGGAGACGGACAAGCCCTTCCTGATGCCCATCGAGGACGTGTTCACCATCACTGGTCGCGGCACGGTGGTGACGGGTCGTATGGAGCGCGGCGTCATCACCCCGGGGGCGGAAGTGGAGATCGTGGGCATGCAGGAAGACAAGATCAAGTCTGTGGCCACGTCCCTGGAGATGTTCCGCAAGATATTGGATGATGCCCGGGCGGGGGACAACGTGGGTATTTTGCTCCGGGGCATCGACAAGACCCAGGTGGAGCGGGGCATGGTGGTGGCGAAGCCGAACAGCGTGAAGCCCCACAAGCATTTCAAGGCGGAGGTGTACGTGCTGAAGAAGGAAGAAGGGGGCCGCCATACGCCATTTTTTGGTGGTTACAAGCCCCAGTACTACTTCCGGACCACGGACGTCACCGGAGAGATCAAGCTCCCCGAAGGGGTGGAGATGGTCATGCCGGGAGACAACAGCCAGTTTGAGGTGAACCTCATCGTTCCCATCGCCATGGAAGAGGGCCTGCGCTTCGCCGTTCGCGAAGGGGGCCGCACGGTGGGAGCGGGCGTCGTCACCCAGATTCTCGACTAGAGGGGAGCCTGGCAGCATGGCAGACATCGTGTCGTTGCAGTGCACGGAGTGCAAGCGGAAGAATTATGGCACCACGGTTAATAAAAAGAAGCAGCAGAAGAAGTTGGAGAAGAAGAAATTCTGTAAGTGGTGTGGGGGGCACACCTTGCACAAGGAGTCCAAGTAGGGTATAATCCCCTTTGGCACAGGTCCGTAGCTCAACTGGCAGAGCACTGGTCTCCAAAACCGGGGGTTACAGGTTCGAGTCCTGTCGGGCCTGCCATTTTTTTGTAAGACTGGAGGCCGAAATACGTGGAGAAGCTGATGGAATTCCTGCGTGAAGCCCGGGCCGAGCTCAAGAGGGTCACGTGGCCGGGCAAGCAGCAGGTGTGGTATTCCACACTCATCGTCATCGCGTTCACCTTTGCGGTGTCTGCGTATCTCGGCATCGTCGATGTGCTGCTCACCGCAGTGTTTTCTCGAGTCGTTGGCTAGGCAATAGGCCGACGAGGGACAACGGGAGGAGGGGGGCCGCAAGGCCCCCTTTTAAATGATGAACGAAAACATCGAGCGTCGTTGGTACATCATTCAGACCTACTCGGGGTACGAGAACAAGGTCAAGGCCAACCTGGAGCAGCGCATCGCCAGCATGGGCATGGGGCATCGGATCTTCAGCGTGCTGGTGCCTGTGGAGGAGCGCCTTCAGGTCAAAGAAGGGAAGGCCAAGCGCACGCGGCGCAAGGTCTTCCCCAGTTATGTTCTTGTGGAAATGGTGCTGGACGACCAATCTTGGTTCGTCGTGCGGCATACGCCGGGGGTGACGGGGTTTGTGGGGGCGGGCAACCACCCCATTCCCCTCTCGGAGCGCGAAGTGCAGGACATCATGACCAAGCTGGGGAAGGAGCAGGCCAAGCCCCGGGTGGAGATCGATCTTAGGCCCGGCGACACGGTGCGGGTGCGTAGCGGCCCCTTTGAGGGGCAGGCGGGGCCCGTGGTGGAGGTCATGGCGGACAAGGGCAAGATCAAGTTTTCCGTCACCGTCTTTGGCCGGGAAACCGTCGTGGAGGCGGATTACTCGGAGCTACAGAAGGTGTAGGAGTGGGACCCTTGGGGGCCGGAAGGTACGGCGCCCGGATCAAGGAGGAAGAGAAAGGACATGGCGAAGAAAGTAGTCGGTGAAATCAAGCTTCAGCTGCCCGCCGGAAAGGCGACCCCGGCGCCCCCGGTGGGGCCCGCCCTGGGGCAGCACGGCGTGAACATCATGGAGTTCGTGAAGCAGTTCAATGCTAAGACCGCAGACCAGCCCGGCATGGTGATTCCCGTGGTTATCACGGTCTATGCGGATCGCAGCTTCACGTTCATCATGAAGACTCCCCCGGCGAGCGTGCTCATTCGCAAGACCCTGGGGCTGGATAAGGGCTCCAACGAGCCCAACAAGAAAAAGGTGGGTATCCTTACGCAGAAGCAGGTGGAAGACATCGCCCGGCTGAAGATGCCCGACCTCAACGCCAACACGGTGGAGGCGGCCATGGAGATGGTGAAAGGCACCGCCCGGTCCATGGGCGTGGAGGTGCGGGCGTAGGATTGGCGCTTCGGAGCTTTGGCTCCGGCCTGTGGGAGGACCTTCTGTAGGGAGGTCCGTCCGAACCACAAAGGAGGAAGAAGACATGTCCAAGTTGAGCAAGCGCTACAAGGCCCTTACGGAGAAGGTGGATCGGCAGAAGCTTTATGGTCTCCGCGAGGCGGTGGACCTGGGGAAATCCCTGGCCACGGCCAAGTTTGACGAGAGCGTGGAGCTTCACGTGCGCCTTGGTGTAGACCCCCGGCATGCGGACCAGCAGGTGCGTAGTACGGTGGTCCTGCCCCATGGCACGGGGATTGTCAAGCGGGTGCTGGTCATCGCCGCTGGGGAAAAGATGGCCGAAGCGGAAGCTGCGGGCGCGGATCACGTGGCGGGGGAAGACGTGGTCTCCCGCATCCAGGGAGGATGGCTCGAGTTTGACGCGGTGATCGCCACCCCCGACGTGATGAAGGTCGTGGGGCGCCTTGGCAAGATCCTCGGTCCCCGGGGACTCATGCCCACCGCCAAGACCAACACGGTGACCTTCGACGTGGCGGACGCCGTGAAAGAGATCAAGGCGGGGCGCGTGGAGTTCCGGGTTGACAAGACCGCCATCGTCCATAACTCCGTGGGAAAGGCCAGCTTCGACAACCAAAAGCTCTTCGAGAACGTGGCCACCCTGATGCGGGCGATCCTCAAGGCGAAGCCCGCCGCCGCCAAGGGACAGTACGTGAGGAGCGTGACTTTGAGCACCACCATGGGCGTGGGCATCAAGATCGATCCCAACGCCGCCCAGAAGGAGTGCGTGGAGTAGCGTTTCTCGCGAGTTTCCCCGCGTTTTTCGGGCCCCTTGCGCGAAAACTATTTTTCTGTTATAACAAGCGGCGGTGATCTTTTCGGATCGCCCTTGACCACAAGTCGATAGCTTGTTCGGTACCGTAGACAGCGGGTGCGCCCTCCGGGCGCCTAAATCGCGAGAGCCCGCCGAGGTCCCGGAGCGTGCGCCCTCCAGGCTTGCCTGACTGAAGAGGAGTGTCATGGTCTCCCGGAACGCCTCGGTTCCGGGAGATTTTTTTGTGTGAGGAGGTGAAACTAAAATGCCAACAGCTGCACGTATGCAGGTTGTCGCGGAATGCCGGGAGGCCCTTGCCCGGAGTTCGGCGGTCTTCATGGTGGAGTACCGGGGAATGACCGTGAAGAAGATGACGGCCATTCGCGTCTTGGTCCGCCGGGCCGGGGGCGAAATGAAGGTGGCCAAAAACACCCTTTTTTCCATTGCCATGCAGGAAGAGGGGCTGACTCCCCCGGAAAACATCATGACGGGAGCGAACGCCTACACGCTGGTGTACGGTGACGTGGCCGCCGTGGCCAAGACCCTTAGGGATTTTTCAAAGGAAAAGGGTAACGAGGCCCTGATTATCAAGGGGGGCCTCCTGGGGAACAAGCTCCTTTCGGCGAACGATGTCTTTGCCCTGGCGGATCTTCCCAGCCGCGAAGTGCTCCTGGCCCAGGTGCTGGGGACCATGATGGGCCCCGTCCGAGGACTGGTCACCGTCCTGTCGGGCACCGTCCGGGGTTTGGTCACGTGTCTCGACCAGATCAGAGAGCAGAAGGAAAAGCAGGCGGCCTAAGGGCCGTAAGGATTACAGAAAGATCCGGGCCCCAGAGGGTCCGTAAAAAATTCCAAGGAGTGTGACCCCCATGAACCGCGATGAACTGATCAAGGCGATTGAAGAGATGTCCGTGCTGGAGCTTTCCGAGCTGGTCAAGGCTCTGGAGGAGAAGTTTGGCGTCTCCGCCTCCGCCCCCGCCATGGCCATGCCCATGATGATGGCCGCCGCCCCCGCCGCCGTCGAAGAGGAGAAGACCGAATTCGACGTGATCCTGAAGAGCGCCGGAGCCACCAAGATCAACGTCATCAAAGTGGTTCGCGAGCTCACCGGCCTGGGCCTGAAGGAAGCCAAGGACCTGGTGGACGGAGCTCCCAAGCCTGTGAAGGAAGGGGCCCAGAAGGCCGAGGCCGAGGAAATCAAGAAGAAGCTCGAAGAGGCCGGAGCCGAGGTCGAGCTGAAGTAATCGCCTCAGGGACATAGTTCAGAAGCGGGACGGCGGAAAAACCCGCCGTCCCTTTTTATATCCGTTCGGGGAGAGGCTCCGGAAGCCCCGGGCGGTAAATATCAATAGAATCGCGGAGCTTGCCTAGGAGAGGGAGGCGTCCTATGATGACGGTATGGAGCGGATGGGTGGCGAAAAAGACGCCACGATCGGGCGACAGATAGACGATGGAGGTGCGGCGTGAACGGAAAAGCCCTCAAGGAGTGGATTCGTCAGTATGGTCGGGTACCCCTCATGGATGGCGGCATGGGATCGCTTCTGGCGGAGCGGGGGTGGTCCCCCCCGGCGTTGCCGGAGGAGATGAACCTGAACGCCCCCGACGTGGTGGCCAGCGTCCATCGGGACTACGTCGCCGCCGGGGCCGTCATGGTGGAAACGAATACCTTCGGAGGAAGTCCTCTGAAGCTCGCCCATCGTGACCTGGAGGGGCAAGCCCGAGAGATCAACGCCCGGGGGGCTCGCATCGCCCGAGATGCGGTGGGGCCCCGAGTGCTGGTGGCGGGCTCTGTGGGGCCTCTGGGAGATCTATTGGAGCCCTTTGGCCCCCTGTCCTTCGACCGGGCCCGAGGGGCCTTTCGGGAGCAGATCATCGGGTTGGTGGAGGGGGGGGTGGACTTTATTCTCATCGAGACCATGATGGATCTGCGAGAAGCCAAGGCCGCAGTCCTGGCCCTCAAGGACGTGGCTCCCGACACCGCCTTCGTGGTGAGCTTCACCTTCAGCGAAAAGGGGCACACGGTCACCGGCACTCCCCCTGCCGTGGCGGCGGCCTGGGCCCGGCTGGTGGGGGCGGCGGGGGTGGGAGCTAACTGCGGTGTGGGGCCCGACGCCTATCTTCCCGTAGTGGAGGAGCTTCACGCCTTCGGAGGAATTCCCATTTTCGTCTACGCCAACGCGGGTCTTCCCGGAGACGAGGATTTCTGGGATCCCTTCCGCTTTGCCCGGAGCGCCCGGGCCCTGGCTCTGGCGGGGGCGACGGTCATAGGAGGATGCTGCGGTACCACCCCCGCCCATATCAAGGCGATGGGAGACGCCCTTCGCCCCGTGGCCACCATGCCCCTGCGAGAGCTTCACGCGGCCCCCCTGGCGAGCCGCCGCCGGGTACATCTGGCGGGGACCTCCCATCCACTCCTTGTGGTGGGAGAGCGCCTGAACGTCTCCCGCAAGTCTCCCTTGAAAGAGGACGTGGCGGCCTTCCGCTGGGATCGCGTCCGGGAGGAGGCCCGTCGCCAGACCGCCGCCGGGGCCTTTGCCCTGGACATCAACGTGGGACTCCCCCAAATCGATCAGGCTAGGGCCATGCGAGAGGCGGTGCGGGCCGCCGAGGCCGCCTCCGACCTCCCCCTATCCCTGGACAGCGACGCCCCCGACGTGCTGGAGGCGGGGCTCTTGGAGGCCACAGGAGTTCCCTTGATCAATTCCACCACGGCAAAGCGAAAGAACCTGGACGCGGCCCTGGAGACGGCCAAGCGCCATGGAGCTTGTCTCGTGGTGCTGGCCATCGACGACGACGGCATGGCAGACAGCGTGGACCGGCGGGTGGCCATTGCCCATCACGTGGCCGAAGCCGCCGACGCCCACGACTTTCCCCGGTGGGCCATCCTTTTTGACGCCCTGTGCCTTGCCGTGGGAGCGGATCCCAAGGGGCCCCAGGGGACCCTGGACGCCCTGCGCCGCATCAAACCCATGGGCTTTGCCACTTTGCTGGGCATAAGCAACGTATCCCACGGCCTACCCGCCCGAGCCCTGTTGAATCGTACCTATCTAGCCATGGCGTTGGGGGCGGGGCTGGATGCGGTCCTCGCGGACCCCTGCGACGAAGATACCATGGCCATGGTAAGCGCGGCCAACGTCCTCACGGGAAGGGACCCCCAGGCGCGGCGTTACATCGAGAAGTTCTCGTCGGTTCCTTCCCCGGAGGCCTCCGGAGCGAGTCCGGAGTCCCGGGAAGAGCTTCCGCCCTTGGCACGCCTGGAAGAGGCCATCCTCCTGGGGGAGGTGGAGAAAGCCCTGGCCGCAGCCCGGGAACTGGCGTCCCTGTCCCCCATGGAATTGGTAAACCAGGGGGTGGTACCAGCCCTGGACAAGGTGGGGCGACGCTACGACAGTGGGGAGTATTTCCTGCCCCAGCTCATCGCCTCGGCCCAGGCCGCCCAGGCCGTGTGCGACGACGCCATGTCCCGTCTGGGAGAGCAAGGCGAGAGCCTCCGGGAACAGGTCATTCTGGCCACGGTGGAGGGAGACCTGCACGACCTGGGCAAGAACGTGGTGGGTACGGTGCTGCGGAGCCACGGCTACCGGGTGCGAGACCTGGGGAAAAACGTCCCCCTGGAAGAGCTGCTGCGGGCGGCCCGGGAAGAAAACGTGGCCCTGGTGGGTCTTTCGGCCCTCATGACCACCACCATGCGGGAGATGGAGCGGGCGGTACGGGTCTTTCGGGAGGAGCTCCCTGGGACGAAGGTCATCGTGGGGGGAGCCTCGGTGAACCAAGAATTCGCGGACCGCATCGGTGCTGCGGGCTACGCCCGGGATGCCCTGGGGGCCGTGAAGCTCGTGGACCGTCTTCTCAAGGAGTAGGGCGTCATGGCGCGCCATATCAAAGACCTTTTTGCGGCGAAGCGGCCGGTGATTTCCTTCGAGGTCTTTCCCCCCAAACCAGGGGTGCGGGTGGACGGCCTACTGGATACCTTGGGGGCCTTGCGGGAGCTCAATCCGGACTACGTGAGCGTCACCTATGGCGCGGGGGGAAGTAGCCGGGCGCGCACGGTGGAGATCGCCTCGGCGGCCCAAAACCGTTGGGGACTCACCGCCCTGGCCCATCTTACCTGCATTGGCCAGACCCGACGGGACCTGGAAGAAGTGCTCGAAGAGCTGGAGCAAGAGGGGATCACCAACGTCCTGGCGCTCCGGGGAGACCCCCGGGACGACTGTCCCCCGCTGGATCCTCCCCCCTTTCGCTATGCGGCGGACCTGGTGGCCTACCTCAGAAATTCTCGGAAGGGAGATTTCTGCGTGGGGGCCGCAGCCTACCCCGAAGGCCACGTGGAGTGTGACGACCTAGAGGCGGATCTACGCCACCTGAAAGAAAAGGTGGATGCCGGGGTGGATTTTCTCGTCACCCAGCTTTTTTTCGACAATGAGATTTTCTTCCGTTTCATGGATCGCCTGCGGAAGTTGGAGATCGGGGTGCCCGTGTCCGTGGGGATCATGCCCGTGCTGAATTCCCGGCAGATCGGGCGCATGGTATCGCTTTGCGGGGCCTCGGTGCCTCCCAAGTTCGCACGCATCCTCGCCCGGTACGAGAACGCCCCCGAAGCCCTGCGCCAGGCCGGGATCGCCTACGCCACAGAACAGATCATCGACCTTCTCTCCTGGGGGGTGGCGGGAATTCATATCTACACCATGAATAAACCCGAGATCGCCCAGGATATCATGAAAAACATCGGCGTGGTGCGGGAAGCCCTGGAGCAAGGGCCGAAGGAGACCCCACTGTGATCGTCGACGCCCATGTGCACATCTATCCCCCGTCCGTGGTGGCGGAATGGGAGCGCATCGCCGCCCGGGAGCCCTACTTCGATGCCCTGGCCCGGAGCTCCGTGCATCGGTGGGCCCAGGCCGAGGATCTGGTGGCTCGCATGGATGCCGATGGAGTGGATTGTTCCTGGGTCTGCGGTTTTGGCTTTCAGGATTTGGGGCTCTGCCGGGAGTGCAACGACTACGTGGAGGACGCGGCGCGGCGCTATCCGGGACGCATCGTTCCTCTGGCGGTGGTGCCCCCCCTGCACCGGGGGATGGAAGAAGAGGTATTGCGCCGCCGCGAGGCGGGGTTTCTGGGAGTGGGAGAGATCTTCCCCTCGGGGCAGGGGTGGAGCCTGACGGATCTCCGCCAGACCTGGCCTCTGGCGGGGGCGTGCTTTGAAACGGGGATGGCCCTTTTGATACACACGGCGGAACCCGTGGGACACGCCTACCCCGGCAAGGGCTCCGATGGCCCCCGGGAAGCAGCGACGTTTTGCGAGCATCATCCGGAGGTGACCGTGATCTTCGCCCACTGGGGCGGAGGGCTATGGCTCTACGAGCTCATGCCCGAGATGAAGATTATCTTGGAAAACGCTTGGTACGATACCGCCGCCACTCCCTTTCTCTACACCCCTGAGGCGGCGTCCGCCGCCTGGGCCGCCGGAGTGGGGAAAAAAATCCTCTACGGCAGCGATTTTCCCCTCCTGGGGCGGGATCGCTACGACCGGATGTGGGATAAGATCCCCTGGGGCCCCGAAGACCGGAGGGACCTCATGGGGAAAAATGCGGAGACCCTGCGGCGACGCCTTCTAGATTTTCGTAACGGCCTGTGAAAGACGGCGCCCCCCGGGGATCTAAGGGGGAGAGTTTTCCGTAAGTACTTCGCCCGGATGGCCCGGCGAAGGGGGCACCCTCAGCCGATGGGGCCGTTGACAGCCCTTGCCCTTTGTGACTATAATCTCCCCCAACACAAGCGAAGCCCGGGGGCTTCGCACCAATAGAACCTCTTATCGCGAGCGGCGGAGGGACAGGCCCGATGACGCCCGGCAACCGGCCCCCGAGGGGCATGGTGCTAAGACCTGCCGCCTTCGGGGCGGAAATGATGAGAGAAATGGGTTCACGAAGCTCCCTTCTCCATGGGGAGCTTTTTTGTTCATCGGGCCAAGGAGGGACGCCCGGAGGATCGCGGGGCGCCCCCTTGGGAGGGGTTTGATGGGAGAGGGGTCGGGATCGTGCGCGTTGCGGTTTTTGGAGCCACCGGCATGGTGGGGCGAGAAATGCTTTCTGTATTGGAAGAGCGGCGCTTTCCCGCCGAAGAAGTGATAGCCCTGGCTTCCCCTCGCTCCGAGGGAACGCCTTTGCCCTTCCGGGGAGGAGAGCTTCGGGTGAGGGCCGTGGAAGAACGGCACTTCGCCGGAGTCGATTTGGCGATCTTTTCCGCCGGAGGCGGGGCTTCCCGGGAGTGGGCCTCCGTGGCGGTGCGCCAGGGAGCCGTGGTGGTGGATAACAGCTCGGCCTGGCGCATGGACCCCGCCGTGCCCCTGGTGGTCCCCGAAGTAAACCCCGGCGACGCCCTCCGCCATCGGGGCATCATCGCCAACCCCAATTGCTCCACCATCATAACTTTGATGGCCCTGGCCCCCCTCCACCGGGAGGCGGAGCTAGAGTATTTCAGCGCGGTGACCTTTCAGTCCGTGGCGGGGTCAGGGCGCAAGGGAGTAGAGGAGTTGGAGCGCACCGCCCGGGACGCCTTAGGGGGGGCCGACCCCCAGGGAAGCCTCTATCCCCATCCCATAGCCTTTAACGTCCTTCCCCAAGTGGGGAACTTCGACGACGGAGGGGTGAGCGACGAGGAGTGGAAGATGGTGCGGGAATCCCGTAAGATCCTGGGACTCCCGGGGCTTGACGTGAGCTCCACCACCACGCGGGTGCCGGTCTTTTGCGGCCACTCCGTGGCGGTGACCGCCCGATTCCGCCGAGATCTTTCCCCCGAAAGAGCCCGGGAGGTACTGGCTCAGGCCCCCGGAGTGTTGGTGGAAGACGACCCCTCCCGGGGGTTCTACCCCCACCCCCGGAGGGCGGCGGGCACCGATCCGGTCTACGTGGGGAGGCTTCGCCGTGACACGGGCATGGGTAACGCCCTGGCCTTTTGGGTGGTGGGGGACAACGTGCGCAAGGGGGCCGCCCTCAACGCGGTGCAGATCGGCGAGCTGCTCCTGCGGGAAAACTCCCTGGGGAAGAGATCCTGAGGGACCTGGGCCTTCCCGAGGAGAGGGGGCCCTCCAGGCATCAGGAATAAAAGACATAAAGGAGGCTCCAGGCCATGGAAGACCCGTCCCACCGTTTCGCCACCCGGGCCCTGCACGCCGGATGGCACCACGACCCCGCCACGGGGGCCTTTGGCGTGCCCATCTACCCCACGGCGGCGTTCCAGTTCGATAGCTCCGATCACGCCGCCAGTCTTTTTTCCCTCGAAACTCCGGGGCACATCTACAGCCGCCTTTCCAACCCCTCGGTGGCCATCTTCGAAGAGCGCATGAGCTCCCTGGAGGGCGGCGTGGCCAGCGTGGCCACCGCCTCGGGGCAGGCGGCGGCCACGCTCCTGGTGGCGACGCTCTGCAACGCCGGAGACAACGTGGTGGCAGGAAGGAGCCTTTACGGGGGTACCCTGACCCTGCTAAAAAACCTCTTCGCCCGCTTCGGCGTGACCCCCCGCATGGTGAACACCGATCACCCCGCCGAGGTCAAAGAGGCGATGGACGAGAACACCCGGGCGATCTTCGTGGAAACCTTGGGGAACCCCGGGCTGAACGTGGCGCCCCTGGAAGAGCTGGGGGCGATGGCCGATGGGGCGCGGGTGCCTCTGGTGGTGGACAACACCTTTGCTTCTCCCGCCTTGTGTCGCCCCCTGGAGTGGGGGGCCTCCGTCGTGTTCCATTCCGCCACCAAGTACCTTTCGGGTCAGGGGAGCGTCCTCGGGGGGGTGGTGGTGGACGGAGGGAACTTCGACTGGACCGGGGGGCGTTGGCCCCAGTTCACGGACCCTGATCCGGCCTACCACGGCGTGGTCTTTGCCGAGGCCTTCGGCCGGGGAGCCTTGGGAGCCCGTCTTCGGTGCCACACCCTCCGAGATATGGGGGGATGCCTATCCCCCTTCAATGCCTACCTCCTCACCCTGGGGCTCACCACCCTGGAGCTCCGCATGGGGCGCCACAGCGAAAACGCCCTGATTCTGGCGGAATTTCTGGAGGCCCACCCGGCGGTGGCTTGGGTGCGGTACCCGGGACTGCCCTCTCACCCCCACTTCGACCTCGCCCGGCGCTACCTGCCCTCCGGAGGGGGGGGCATGATGGCCTTCAGCCTCCGGGGGGGGAGGGAGGCGGGGAAGCGCTTCGTGGAACATTTGAAGCTCTTTGGTCATGTGGCCAACGTGGGGGACGTGCGGAGCCTGGTGGTGCACCCGGCCAGCACGACCCACGCCCAGCTCTCCGAGGCCGAACGGTCGGCGGCGGGGGTGGAGGAGGGGCTCATTCGCCTGAGCATCGGATTGGAAGACCCCGAAGACCTCCGGGCCGATCTGGCCCAGGCGCTCCGGGCGGCGGGTCGAGACGCATGAGCGCCGGAGGGGGGACGAAGCTCCCCGAACGTCTGGGAACCATCGAACTGGAAGAGATCTCTCTGGAGTCCGGGCGGGGGCTACGGCGGGCCCCCCAGGCCTATGCCATCTACGGAGATCGGGACACCGCCAAAGATAACGCGGTGCTGGTGTGCCACGCCCTCACCGGAAGCCATCGTCTGGCGGGGGAAGATCTTCCGGGGCAACCTCGCCCCTGGTGGACCCCTCTGGTGGGGCCGGGAAAGGCCCTGGACACGGCCAAACTCTGTGTGATCTGCGTGAACGTCCTGGGAAGTCCCTACGGGAGCGCCAGCCCCCTTTCCCCCGATCCCGCCACGGGGGATCCCTACCGCATGTCCTTCCCTCTGGTCACCGTGCGGGACATGGTGCGGGCCCAGCGGGCCACCCTGGAACGCCTGGGGGTGCGTCACCTCCGCGCCGTGGTGGGGGGATCTCTCGGGGCCATGCAGGCCCTGGAGTGGTTGGCCACTTGCCCGGATTTCGTGGACGGGGGGGTCTTTCTGGCGGGGCCCCTCGCCCTCTACCCCCAGGCCATCGCCTTCAACGAGGTCCAGCGCCGGGCCATTCAGGCCGACCCGGCGTGGATGGAGGGGAATTACCCTCCGGGGGAGGGGCCCCACAAGGGTCTCGCCGTGGCCCGCATGATGGCCACCATCACCTACCGCAGCGAGCAGTCCTTCGTGGGACGGTGGAAGCGCGAGATGGCCCAGGGAGACCCCCTCGACTGGGGGGGCACCTTCCAGGTGGAAAGCTATTTGCATCATCAGGGAGAAGAGCTAGTGCGGCGCTTCGATGCTAATTGCTATCTTTATTTGACTAGAGCCATGGACCTTCACGATGTCCAGCGCCAAAGGGATGACGACGACCTGCGACGGGCCTTCGAGGGGAAACCTGTCATGGGAGTGGGGGTGTCCAGCGATCTCCTATTTCCCAATTGGCAGGTGCAAGAGGCGGTGCGATCCCTGACCCGATGGGGCGCCGAAGCCTCCTACGACGAGATCGAGAGCGACCATGGCCACGATGCCTTTCTCATCCACGCGGATCAAGTGGATGAGATGATACGAAGGTTTTTCATCCAAACCCTCTCCTGAACCTTCCCTTTGCCCCGGCCATGCGCTCTCCAGCCGGTTTTTTGAGGGATTGGGTATGAGCGGAGGGCCTGAGAAGGTTTCCGTGGCACCAGAGGGTGAGGACTTAAAACATCAAGGGCCCGGGGAATGCCACCCCCGGGCCCTGGCGTCTTTCTACGTGGGTCTTTTGGGAAACGGCGAGGGGATCAGAAGCGCTTCCGGACCCACAGGAGGAGCAGGGGAGTCACCAGGAGGATGGATCCCATGCCGGAGGCGACCCCTCCCACGGCGCAGCCGCCGCTGTCTTCTTCGGAATCTCCCTGGAGGGCCACCGCGAGGACCTCTCCCGTCGAGGACACGTAGGCGTTGGAAATCGGGAGGGTGCGCACCGTGGTGCCATCGTACTTCAGGGACACAAACTTCTCGGTGGCCCAGTTGTACACGTACCAGCTCCCCAGCGATGTGGTGCGGTATTTCTTGGGGACTATCAAGGTGAAGGGGTCCGTGGCTCCCTCCACGGAGAAATAAAAGCCAAAGGCGACGCGCTTGCCGATCTTTTTTTCGATCTCCCCACGCTGGGTCCGGTCGAGGGGGAGGCAGCGCTGCACCCGGGCTCCCTCCACAAAGGGGCGCTGGAGGTAAACGGGGGCCGTGGCGAGTTTCTTGGCGGTCATGTAGCGGTAGACCGGGTACTCTCTCCCCAATTCGGCCGGGATGAAGCCGCCCCAACCGTTCAGGTTTTCCGCCCGGCGGCTTAGCCAGTAGTTGCCGTAGTTCCGGTTGCCCATGGGCTCCAGTGCCAGGGCGGCGTGGGTGGCGGAGGCCTGGTCCATGTAGACCACGTAGGTTCCCTTGGGGAAGGTGCGGTTCGCCGTGGAGGTGCTCACGGCGGTGATGACGTGGGAAAGACCCCTCATGGGGAAGTAGTCGCTACCCCGATCTCCCGCGTCGGTGCCGGTGGCGTCGATGGTGTAGATCTCTGCGGGGAGGGTGGTGGCTTCCGTGAGGCGCTCGATGACGGCCCCCGTGTAGGCGAGGCGTTCCGCCACGGCGTCGGGGTCCTGGTCCGTGGAGATGAGATAGGCAAAGGGGCGCACCACGCTCTTGATGGAGGTGAGAGAGTTGTTGCGATAGGCCTTATCCACCGTGTAGAGCGCCCGGTATACGGCGCTGTTGTCGTCGCTCATGCGCAACACGGGGAAGGAGAGGTGGGAGACCTGCCCCTGGCGTATCCAGAGGGTGATGGTGTTGGTGGGGCTCACCGACTTGCCCAGGTTGGCCATGGCGGCCCGCCCCGACTCCACCGTGTTGCGGATGGTGTCGGCCCGGGATGCGGTTTGGTTAATCACGGACTCCAGGGCCGTGGCGTGGGCGTAGACCCGGGGCTTGTAGTTCACCAGCACCCGGGGGGATCGGGTTTCAAAGAGCATGCCGATGGAGGGAATAAGGGAGAGGACGGAGTCCCCCATGGCCTCGTCGGGGGGGCCCTCCATGATCTCCGTGATCACATCCCGGGACACCGCCACCGGCAGGCCTCCGATCTGGATCTCGGCCCGTTCCTGGGTCATGTCCCAGGGATAGAAGTAGAAGTTCCACGCCAAACCCCGGGCGGTTAGGTCCGCGCTGATCTGGGCCTCCATCTCCCGGGCCAGGGTGGTGATGCCCGCAGGGACGTTGTAGAGGTGTGCCACCAGGGTGGTGAGGTCAAAGTAGTGGTAGTCCCGGAAGCGGACAAAATCTCCGCCGGAGACCCGGTAGTCCGCCGTGTGGTCGTAGTTCATCTCGTGCAGGTCCAGGGCCACGTGGGGTTGGTATTGATTGGCCACGGTGTGCATGAGCCGGGTGAGGGGCGATTCGAAGGCGGTGTGGTCCCGGTTCTGGTCCATGTTGACCCGCACGGGGCTGATGGTGTCCGTGCCCCGCTGGTATTTCCAGGCGCCGTCCACGTTGTACCGGGGCAGCAGAACTACGGAGATTTTGTCCAGCACCTTAAGGTCGTCCCGGGCGAGCTGGGAAGCGAGGCGGAGGACCGCTTCACATCCCGAGGTCTCATTGCCGTGGATCATGGCCTGGATGTAGACGATGGGCTTTTTCTTGGCGTGGAGGTCGGCGGGGTCAAAGGCGGCGGGTTTGCTGAAGACCAGGAGGGGCACTTTGAAGGATCCCTCCACCACGCCCTTGTTGTCCCGGGTGGCCACTTCTCCGATGATGCGCATGGTGAGGTAGTCCTTGGGAAGGGCGTTCAGGAAAGAGATCATTTCTTCCTGGGTGGTGCCCCAGCTGACGCCGCCCTGCTCAAAGCTACCGTGATTCGAGGTGAAAGCCGGGGTAAAGAACGTGACTCCCTCGGTCTTGGCGTCAAACCACTGCTGCACGAGGTCGGGGTAGTCTGAAAGGCTTTCGTTGTTCCCGCCATAGGGCACCGCAGGAATGGCCTGGGGGGCGGCGAGGCGAAGAGCCCTGGGGGCGTCGGGGTGCCGCTCCAGGTATCGGTCTTGGTTTCGGGCAAACGCCGCAGAGCTCCCCACGAGGGCGGTGGCCCCCACGAGGGCGAGGGCAAGGCATCGACGGTACGAGAAGAAGGTCACGATGATTCCTCCTTGATCTTTCCAAATTTTTCCTCCCTAGGGTGCGGGGGAGGAGGGGACGATGCGGCGGGGCGCACGGGGCTTCTAGGTGGGCTAGAAGGGGATCACCTCCCGATCTTCGGGTCTTTGGCGGGACAGGGGAAGGAGCTCCGCTCCTGCCCCTCTAAAGGAAAGAATAACCGGTGTGGAGTGGTAAAACAAGCCCCTCGGCCGGTTTTGTTTTACCCCCTTGCGCTACGAAGGATATGCTGGTATGATACCTCCTGCAGCCGGTGAGACGGCGGCGAAAGAGCGGTGGGGAATCGTCTAATCGGCAGGACGCCTGACTCTGGATCAGGTAGTCGTGGTTCGAGTCCACGTTCCCCAGCCATCTTTTTCTTCATAAGGCGGCCCCTTCGTCTAGTGGTCCAGGATGCCGGGTTCTCAGCCCGTTGACAGGGGTTCGAATCCCCTAGGGGCTGCCAAAAAATTGTACCGCGAGCCTTGGGGCTCGCGGTATTTTTGTCGTTTCGCTACGGGGAGCTACTTGGCGCCCTTTTTGAGCGCGGCCACCGCCGCACGGATCTCCGACACTTCCTTGCCCAGCGCCGCCCCGACTTCTTTTATGGGACGATCTCGGGGGGAATCGGCGGGCCATCCGGCGGCCTCCAGTATTTTCCCGGGATCCAGGTCGAAGGTTTGGGCGATTTCCTCCAGGGTGACGCTGCCCCGGATCTCGTCTGGATTGGATGGGAGTTGGGCCTTTCCGGAAGGCGAGGCGGCGAAGTGTGCCCTCAGGGCTTCCTGGACGGCCTCGTCATTCAATCCGGGGATCTTTTTCATGGACACGTCCTGGGGGGTGTCGGCCGGGAGCCCCGCGATGGCTAGGACCTTCTCGGGGGGGAGCTTCACTACGCCAGCCACCTGGGCCAAAGTCATCCAACCGTAGACTCCTTCGGCGGGGTTGCCCC
>Ga0208940_1002232_pt1 | contig 18336 bp, 16 predicted proteins | sample AD_JPNNA6_MetaG_FD_184445 | JGI IMG/M metagenome (GOLD analysis project Ga0208940, IMG submission 184445) | Active sludge microbial communities of municipal wastewater-treating anaerobic digesters from Japan - AD_JPNNA6_MetaG (SPAdes) (version 2) | ecosystem: Engineered > Bioreactor > Anaerobic... | reverse complement strand
TTGTGCCATTTGTCAATGCCATACTGCCTGTTTTTATTTCAGTGGAACAAAAAAAGTACTATCGATCTGAACCAAACGACCTGCTTCCGGGCTACTTCTATGAAAAAACCAGATTGTCACCATAATCTGTTATTACAACAAACTAAAACCACCTCTGTCGCCTCATCCTGTCCTTTTCATTGACAGGATTGGCATCAAGAACAAACATTCCCCGTCCGTGAGTAGATATGATAATCATATTGTCACGCGGATGAACCTGCAGGTCATGGACGTAGGCAAACGGAAGATCACCAAGCACATCCCAGCGGGCACCTCCATCCTTGCTGACGTAAACGCCTGCATCAGTGCCAAGATAAAGCAGATCCTTCTTAACCGGGTCCTCCCTGATGACATTCACCGGCCCTACCGGTATGTTACCTGAGATATCAGTCCAGGTATCACCAAAATCTACGGATTTCCATACATAAACCTGGAAATCATCATCACGCCTGCCTGTCTGAGTCATATATACTGTTCCAAGGTCATATTGTGATGCCACAATGCGTGACACCCACCTTACCGGCACATTCTTGGGCTTAAGTTCGGTCCATACCTTTCCGCCGTCCTTAGTGCGCCAGATCCTTCCGTCATCGGTCCCTGCGTAGAGAAGACCTGCCCTCAGGGGAGACTCGTCAAGGGTCTGGATTGTCTGATAATTGATGTCACCCTGCTTTTTAGGATCATTGAAGGTGAGGTCAGGGCTTATGAACTCCCAGGTGTTACCCTTGTCGCGTGACATCATCACATACTGCATCCCGTGATAAACGATGTCAGGATTATGAGGTGACAGAATCGTGGGGGCAACCCACTGACCACGCAACCTGGGCTCATCAGCATACCGCACTGGCATAAGATTCTTCCTGCTGGCCGGGTAATTGTCTATCTCCGCCCTGGCCAATGCCCCATAGAAGGTGCTGGAATAAACGGTGTTATTGTCGCGGGGGTCAATTGCATGAGAACTGCCCTCTGCCCCAAGAGTGTTGGTAAATGCCACAGGTTGTACCCTGTCACGCCCGCGCGAAAGGTCAACACTGCCATAATAGCTGTGATGATCCTGTATTGAGCCGACTACCCTGAAAGGCACACTGAAGTCATATGCGATGTTGTAGAACTGTGCAAGAGGAAGCTCCGCAATGGGATATTTCCAGGTGGTGCCCTTGTCATATGATATTGTCAGACCGCCGTCCTGTACATTAAGCAGGTAGTTGGTGTTCTCAGGGTCTATCCATAATCCGTGATGATCTGCATGGGGTCCGACAAGAGTCTTGAAGGTTGCACCTCCGTCAACTGACATATGAAGCTGTACACCAAGCGTAAATATGGTGTTCTCATCTTTCGGGTCAACCCTGATCTGTCCGAAAACCCATCCATAAGTTCCCGAATGACGCTCCATGTAAACCTTGGTTTCCTCGGTTAGCCCACTGACCTGCTTCCACGATGCACCCGCATTATCAGTACGGTAAACGGTGGCGCCCCTGATGACATCCTGCTTCTGGCGGTTGTAAGCATCAGTTTCACCGGGTTTTGCCTTATAGGCTATCTCATAGTTGTCAAGCAACAGATAAAGGACATCAGGATTGGAGAGAGATATATCCACGCCAATACGACCGCGGTGCTGCGGTGCGGGGAGCCCGTTGTTGATCTCCTTCCAGGTTTTGCCACCGTCAGTTGATTTCCAGACACCGCAGTTGCGTGTATCGGCAAATGTGCGCGGATCATTCCACTTCAGCCTCGTACGCTCCCAGGTGGTTGCATAAAGCGTGTTCGGATCACGCGGATCAAGAACCAGATCAGCCACACCGGTATTCTGGTTGACATAAAGAATCTTGGCCCAGGTTTTGCCGCCGTCAACGGTCTTGAACAGACCCCTCTCCTCATTGGGCGTCCACTCATGACCGGTAGCAGCAACATATACTATATCGGTATTTTCAGGATGAATCCTGACCCTGGCTATCGTGTGGGTGTTTTCAAGCCCCATGAGACTCCATGTCTTGCCTCCGTCAGAGGTCTTGTACACACCACAGCCTGCATTGGAACTGCGGAAGATATTGGCTTCACCGGTACCTACCCAAACGACATCCGGATTCTTAGGATCGATGGCTATGTCACCTATTGAGGCTGTCGGCATCTCATCAAAGACAGGCACGAAGGTGGTTCCCTCGTTAACCGACTTCCACACGCCGCCGGTTGCGGAACCTACCCATATTACATATTGTCCGCCTCTGGGCGAAGTTGCTTCAACATCAGTACACCGTCCACTGATATTGGTTGGCCCGATGTACTGCCAGTGCAGGTCTTTATATGGCGATGCCGCCTTCAGATCAGCCTGGGCGCTGAACATCTTCACACGTTCGGTGCCCTTAAGTACAGGCTGCTTTGCCTGTGAAAAAACAACACATGGCAATAATAGCAGAAGGAAGACAATCAATGCTTCCTTAAATCTTCCAAAAAAAATCTGTGTCATAATAATTTGGTTAGTTTATGATTTGGGTTAAGTATTTTTTTAGCACTCTTCAGATTAAAATAATCCTTTCTATTTGCTACTAATGTAGCTTAATTAATTAAATATAGAGCTGTTTTAAAACAGATTTTTCATTTGTATTACTTCGCACACTGAGGCGTACCGCCAGGCCTTCATAAAGAGCCTGATTATGAAGAGTGTCTGGGTAGCGACAAAAAAGAGGAATACCATTATTCCCTTTTCGGGAGTTGAAATGGCGGCAAACCATAAGATAGCAATTACAACAGCCGTATTTAACACCATTACAGCCAGAACTATTCCATAGGAAAGCCAGAATTTTTCCTTCATTGCCCTGAAACCTGCCCCGAGAGCCCTGAGCGCCTTACGTGATCCTGTGGCGGCTATCCATCTCCTTGAGGCATCTGCCACAAAAAGCCAGACCGGCAGACCAAGAGCCCAGATGATATAGAAAATGCGGAAGATTTTTCCGGTGGTCACTGATGAATCGAAGGCAATCAGGCTGACAATTCCGGGAATGCCAATCACCACAAAGGTATAGGCTCCTGTTATCAGTATCATCAGCAACGCTATCTTGAGAAACGGCACGAAGTTGACTGCTGATGCTTTCAGGAAATCAGAGACCTTCAGCCCACCCCATGTCATTGTGAAGCGTTTGAACAGCCCGCCGGCAAAGAATGTCATCAGGAAAAAACCTGCCAGGCCGATAAAAAAGGTACCGGCAGAGACGGACGCCATCAATGCGCCGAAAGGCTCGCCAAGGTCACCTATGAGGCCTAAGTCAAAGCCGTCGTTAAGACGCTCCACTGCCAGGCTGTTCCCGAACATCGAACTCAGGAATATACGGAGCGGAAGTCCAACTGCCAGGATAAGAACCAGTGTTGTAACCCAGACAAGGAGTATCAGTTTATATGAAGATGCTGCAGCGGCAGCCCCTTTCTTCAGTGTCTTGAAAAAAATCATCCCGGGAAATTTATATGGTGAAAATTGAAATCATCATCTGCATCAGGAGAACAAACTTGTTCAGCATACGTCTTGTAGCTGCCCGTGTTGGCTCAAGGGTCAATGAGTTGTTGATACGGTTCACATCCATATCAATCCTGTCAAAAGGATCGATCATGGCAGAGACCACCCTGCGGGCGCCACTATACTCAAAATCTATGTAACTGGCCTTGCCATCCCAGTTCTCCAGTACCTCATCTCCGCTATCGAACCTGATCAGAACCTGAACAGGCAGTATGAGGTCACCCAGCCTCTCAATACTTACTCTCGAGACAAACAGTGTATCGCTCTTGCGGTCAGCGCGGGTGTAGGTCACCGAATCACCCTCCACAACACCCGAATAACTCCTTATCCTGTTGTTTGTGATTCCTGAAACCCTGTAGTCACATATCCCCTTCCCGTAAAGCACCTGGTCAAAGAACCAGTTCATGTTTTCCCCGAACCTGTCGCCATGCTCGCTCCTCACAACATCGTTCACCACTGAAATAAAGTCGCGCCCCGAAGGGTGGCGGAAAGCCCAGCGACGGTAATACTCCCTGAAGATATTATCCATGGTCTCATCACCGATAATACCCTGGAGGGTATGCAGCCATGTTGCCGCCTTGTTGTATGACATCATGGAATAGGTACCATGAGGGTACATCCATGAAGGGAGATCATTTGAGGCAATCGCCCGGCTTTCTGAGCTGATATAGCCCAGCCTCCCCTGGTCAGTGTCTGACATCTTCAGGAAGGGAAGCCTGAGAAGTCCGTAACCGCCACCGTAATAATGGTCAACTATTCGCTGTTCCCAATATGAGTTAACCCCTTCGTCGAGCCATGGCTCTTCGAACTCATTGCTTGCAAGGATACCCATGAAGTAGGCATGGCCAAACTCGTGTATAGTGACCATCTCGGGCATCTTAATGAATGACGGCACTCTGCCGCTGCCCGCGGTGGTGAACAGAGTAGTGTACTCCATGCCTCCTGCCCCTGAGCCGGAAAGAGGAGGATCAACAAATGTCAGGTGGGGCCATGGATAAAGCCCTACCCTTTCAGTAAGATATTCAAGCGCATAAACAACTGCATCCAGGTGGTTTTCAGCCTTTGACAGACCCATCTTACTGGTGAGGAATGTAATATCAACATCGTTCCATTGCCTGGTCACAACCTTGTATCCTGGCCATGCAGTCCATGCAAAATCTACTATATCCTCAGCCCTCCATACCTCCTTCTTCAGGCCACCGCCGAGGTCAATCTCCTCAATAAGTATTCCCCCCGAGCCAGTAACAAATTCGGATGGAAGTGTAACGGATACATTGTAAACCGAATGGTTCGAATAGAACTCTGAATTGGGATGAAACTGGTGACAATTCCAGCCGTCAGTTTCACGCTGCCGCATACCTGCCGTCTCATAGACACCAAACTTGGGGAACCACTGTGCAACGAAGTAAAAATCTTTATTATAGCCGGTCCGCAGAATCGGTGATGGAAGCTTTGAGATGAAATCAATCTTCAGTACCAGAGTGTCTCCGGGTGCCACAGGCTCAGGAAGGAGAACCTTCAGCACTGTTTTGTCATTTTCATTGCCGTCATCCGGTGCAACATAGCTGCAGAAATCATTGAGATCATTACCGCCATTGTCTTTCATTGAGGTAATCTTTACCCAGCCCCATCCAGCGTCACCTGCAGCTGACCACCCGCCTCCGGAGGCAAAAGTACTCTTGTTGCTGCTGAAGGCGTTGAGATACATATGCATCATTGCCTCACCAACAGGCATAGATGAGTGATTGACCCACCAGGCAGTCATCAGGCCACTGACCGTATGCTTCTCCGGGTCAAGGGTAACATCAATATCATACCCTGTAAGCCTGGCACTCAGTGGCTTGTCAACAATAACCTGTCCGCCTGCCGCGAACGGAAGCAGACACAGAATAACAAGCAAAACCCTTTTCATTATTGTTCGTTTGAAGAATAGACCTTAAAAATAAACTATAATTTCTATGCTTTGCTAACTTTGCGCATATTTCTTATTCTGTGCAGTGGCAAGAAAGAGTACACGAGATATGATAATTGACGTCGCTGCAGGGTTGTTTGCCACCATGGGTTTGCGAAGGACCAGCATGGAGGCGATAGCGACTTCAGCCGGACGCGGCAGGCGGACAGTGTACATGTATTTCAGAAACAAAGCCCATATCTATGATGCAGTGGTTGAGAAGGAGATCAGGCAGATTACCGGACCACTGAGTTTGCTGGCACGGTCAGATGAGGAGCTCGGAACAGTTCTTCAACGTTATGGTGAGGAGAGGATGAAGCTGCTGGGTGATCTGATTATGCGCAATCCACTGCTGATAAAGGATTTTTCCCAGGGACACAGCAGGATAGAAAAACTCAGGGATAAACTTCAGAAAGCTGAGATGCAGATACTTATTCCTCTCTTCAAAAGACATTTACCTGAGAGTGAGGTATCAGAAAAAATGTCTCTCGAGGATTACGCCTGGCTTTATATGGGGATGCTTCGCGGCAATGACAAACTATTTACAAGAACGGATGGCCTCAGTGAAGCCATCCGTCTCTCATCAATCTCTTCATGGATGATAGTCAGAGCCATCTCTGGCAGTTGAGCATGGTTCTCTCCTGTCATAGCGGTGGAACTGCCGTCACAGAGATGCAGCTCCAGTCACAGGGGTGCAGCTCCGGTCACAGAGATGCAACTCCCGTCACTGAGATTGAGGAAGCATTTATCAGAAACTATTTATGACTGTTGTCGGTTGGCGCATTTGTACCGCTGGCTGTACTGACGGGCAGGATTTATTTTGCCTGGATGAACTGTCCCTTTGTTACCCAGTTAATCACCTCATCAGAGAGAGGCTTGACTGCAGGTTTGAAGAAGCCCACAAGTTTACCGTTCTCATCTATGATGTATTTCTGGAAGTTCCATGACACTTCCGAGTCGAGCACACCGTTTGCGCTTTTACTGGTGAGCCATCTGTAGAGGGGGTGCATATCATCTCCCTTGACGGAAATTTTTGCCATCATCGGGAAGGTCACTCCGTATTTGCTTTTGCAGAACTCTTTAATCTCCTTGTTATTTAATGGCTCCTGGTCCATAAAATTATTCGCCGGGAATCCGATTATGACCAGCTTTTGCCTGTATGCCTTGTTAAGCAGTTCGAGGTCTTTGTACTGGGGAGTATGGCCGCATTTTGAAGCGGTATTCACTATCATCACCTTCTTGCCTTTCAGATCAGCCATACTGTACTGTTGTCCGTCGATGGACTCAACTGTAAAGTCGTAGAACGACTTCTGTGACAGGGCGGGTGACACTATGAGGGTCATCAGGGCTGCAATGGTGAAGAGTCTTTTTTTCATTTTTTCTGTTGTTTAATACAGTAATAACAAACCTGGTGCCAATTGGTTTTCATGCCAGCAATAATAGTGTCCGGCACACCGAAGTTACAGAAATCTTTCTATTTTTGCATCGCCGTTTCGGGGTATAGCGCAGTCCGGTTAGCGCATCTGGTTTGGGACCAGAGGGCCGCAGGTTCGAATCCTGCTACCCCGACAAATGAGAATGAGAGAGTTACAAAAGTTTGCAGCTCTCTTTTTTATGCTATTTGCAAAATTGATCCGGGAAGACTCTTAAAAATTACTGGTGTAAAGACAGACTGATTGGAATACTACCGATCAAGTACTGACTATTACATTTCATTGGTTCGATAAAGGGCATTGCCGGGACATCCATTCCGTAATTGCAGGAAATCGATAAGCATGAGGGTACTCCAGAGCTACCTGAAAATTCATAAGTCATTGGGATGATTCAAATAGCTTCTTAATATTTCTAATTTGAGACCTTCTGAAACAGCTTTTAAATAAGGAGTTGCAGGGCAGTGTTACAGAAATTAGAAAATATAACCAATTCAGATTCTTGTAAAATGAAATCCTGGTCAACTTCTTTCAGAGAGTAAACTTTCCAGCTTGGAAAGCAATTCTTGGTGTTTACCGGGATTGGATTTAATCAGATTTTGGAGATTTAAAAGTTTCCACTGAACGGCTGGCATATCCTTTAGTCCCGTAAACGGAAAAAGATCCCAATCCGGATTCCCTTTTTTAAAACTCAACAAAAAAAAGCGATCCTGGTCAGTTAGACTTGAATTAACAGTTTCGATGAGCTTCTTACGAGTATTTTCAAAGTCTTCATAGGCAAAAGCGATGTCAGACATTCCCTGAAACTGCTTATCAAATGCAGCCCTCTGATCCAGCAGATGTGGCTGTAAAACCTCATGGATCGTCCGCATATGGCTTACAAGTGCCTGAATGAAACCATATTTTATATTCTCATCATAGCCAGCTTCCTGAAATAGTAAATGCACATCAAATATATCCCTGGGATGTTGCCGATCAAGTGCTGCACATATTTTCCCCCCGTAAAGTTCTGCTTCTGATACTACCTGAATCGCAGCAAACTTTTTAAATCTTTCCTGCACCTTTTCATTTACCTGCATCAATCTTACGGGATGAAGATGGCCTCGTGTTATCGTGTTTACTTCGATTTTAATTTGTGCATTTTGAGATTGAACCAGCAATTTGACATCATTTCCTTCAATGGTATGATTATTAACGGTGATTCCCGGAATTGATTTCTTCAACTGCTCCCTGATCTTGCCAAGTGAATCAGAAATATTGGTCAGTGCCGTTTCCCTGTCATCAAATGGCAGATAGGCGAGGTCAATATCGACAGATAAGCGGGGCATATTTCGAAAGAAAAGATTGATGGCTGTTCCTCCCTTCAATCCAAGAGTCTTCTCAGTTGCTATGTGAGGTATCACTTGCAATAGCAGGTCTGCCTGATTTATATATGATTGATTAATCATTATTCAGTCAATTCTTTTGGCACTGATATTTTGTACTTTGATATATAAACGCCCCCTTTTACAATAACTCTGTCCCCAGTGCCTAATTCTATCTTGGATTGATCAACGAAGTCCAGCCACTGATGATTGGCCTTAGAAGCCATAAATAGAAACAGACGTTTTACTTTTATGGAATTGCAGTTTTCAAGCAATTCCTGCAGTGTATTTGGGCGAAGATTTACAAGACCCTGAAATATTTGATAACATTCCATTATATCGAATCGATCGGGAGTCTGATATAAACATTCAAGAATTGCCCGTTCAGGGGATGAGATTTTAAGTTTCATAGCATCCTGGTAATAATCCAATAAAGCAGAGTCTGCAGGCAGAAACTTAGTTTTCACATGTATGATCTGGTTGCTCCATTCCTGAACGAGAAACCATTTAGGCAGTTTAACATATTGGGGTGTGAACAGATAAATAGGTTCCTTCTCCATTCTTATGTAATGGGATAATCCTTGAAGCGACATGGATGTTAAACCGCCAACATGCACAGGCAATTCTGTTTGTCTTTGTAAGGAGTTTAAAGCACCTGTCCATCGCACATTTTCATTTAGCCGTTTGAATGCACCGATTCCATATGATTCAAGCCAACCGCTTTTCAGATAATATTGTTGCAGGTCCCGTGAGATACCATTCTTCTCAAGCCATGATGCAAGAAGTACTGTTCCTGGAACATGGCTGGACAGGAGAGTCATTAATTTTTTGTCATAATTAGTAGTCATACTCCCAAAAATAGAACATTTTTAATGAATAACAAACTTTACAACATTATTTTTCATTAAATATTATGCAATATAGGTAGTTATACTAATAATATTGTAAAATATTTAATGATGAAAATTTCTTTGCAGTAGGAATAATTCTATTGGAGTACATTTGCAGATTTCCCGGTTTATCCTGATTTCACCTTTTTCTTTTGCTCTTGATGTCGGAATTGCCATAGTTCTATTTGTTTGATCTTATACTCTGAGCCTGCTAATTATAAATTCAGGCCAATGAATCTATAAAAATAGGAATAAGATGCACGCCATCAAACACCCTCAACCACTCCCTGAAACATGAAAAGTTACTATCTTTGACACTGCCGGCAAACTGAACATAACTGCCTGGCAATAACTCAGAATAAAAGCTAAACCATGAAATACGAAGACTTTATTGTCTCAACACTCGGGAATAGAAATGTCATCTCACCACTTAAAAAAAGCCAGAGTGCAGAATGCCAGGTGTATAAATTCATTGATGACGACGAACGGGTAATCTATGATGTCTCATCGGAAAACTATGAACACTGTCGTGACGCAGGTGTAACCCCGGTTTCATTCGAGAAAGCCGGTCCCAAGGAGATGATCTATTTCGAACCGGCAAAAACAAAAGTAGGAATAGTTACCTGTGGCGGTCTCTGCCCCGGACTCAACAATGTCATCCGCAGCCTTGTAAACCAGTTGTATTATCGTTATGGCATCAAACGCATTCTCGGTTTCAGATACGGTTACGAAGGGCTCATCCCGGAATACAACCACGAGGTGATAGAGATGACAGCATCGATGGTCAGAGAGATCCACCTTTCGGGTGGCACATTCCTCGGCACTTCACGGGGCCATCAGAACGTCAGTAAAATGGTTGACACCATCGAGATTCTAAACATAAACGTGCTGTTCTGCATCGGAGGCGACGGCACCCTCCGTGGTGCACACGCCATCCACGAGGAGATAAAAAGTCGTAATTTAAAGATCGCCGTAGCAGGTATCCCGAAAACAATCGACAACGACATCAACTTGATACAAAAATCTTTCGGATTCGAGACAGCCTTCTCCATCGCGCATGACATCATCCGGAATGCACACAACGAGGCTCGTGACACCTATAACGGCATCGCCCTTATAAAGCTTATGGGGCGTGATTCGGGCTTCATAGCAGCCAACGCGGCACTGGCTGCCCAGGAGGTGAACTTCGTTCTGATACCTGAACTATCATTCGATCTGTACGGTGAAAAGGGGTTTCTTGAAGTATTAAAAGAGAGGCTGGACAAACGCCATCACGCTGTGATTGTTGTGGCTGAAGGTGCCGGACAGGACCTCTTCCCGGCACAGGGATTACAGATAGATGCATCAGGAAATATCATTCACCAGGACATAGGCATCTTCCTGAAAGACAAGATCAAATCTGAATTTGAGGCGCTCGGGTTCCCGCATGCTCTGAAATATATTGACCCCAGTTACATCATCCGCAGTTCTCCTGCCAACGCAAATGACAGTAAATTCTGCAATCTCCTAGCCCAAAATGCCGTCCATGGAGCCCTGGCCGGGCGAACTGACTTCGTTGTAGGTTACTGGAACAACCAGTTCACACTGATGCCCATCCCGCCGGTAGTGGCCAAACGCAAAAAGATTGACGTGGAAAGCGGGTTGTGGTGGAACGTACTGGAAGCCACCGGCCAGCCTGTCAGCATGAAAAATGATTGATCTGACTATCAGAATTTAAGCCCGACGGAGAGTTCAATCATCCCGAAAGGCTTTATTGTCGCCCCCTCACGGGGGGAAACACTACTGCCATCTGCCTCCGGGTCAGTATATGTTCGCTGAAACTGATTCCTCTCAGCTCCGGCATAAAAACCGGCATTCAGAAAGAGCCCCTCCCTGAAGAAAGTATCTCTTTTTCGCGGTGATGCGGGAATAAGCTTATGAGCAAACAAGAACCTGTATCCGCCATTAACCATAGCCATGACCTTGCGGTTATCCTGCCTCCATTCATTCAGGTAATTCTCAAAATAGAGCACATCTGACATCTCGTATTCGCCTATGAGACCAACATATGCCAGATCCCGCCTTAACTTGAAGAACCATAGTGGTCCGCCGCCAAACGCAACACCCGAGATTTTGTCAGGTCTGCCACCATTATCAGTATCGGCATGATAGAGGATAGGAGTCAGGGCTCCAACGGATGGAAACCTGGCATGTGCACTGAAGGCTAATTGCCTGGCAATGTTATATTCAGCGGTCACAACAGGGCCGAACTGCACAAACCCCAGAAGATTCGAATGCACTGCCCATCTGGGCCAGCTGGCAGCAAGTGATTTGGGTCTTTGATTCTTATTGACATTGACAGGATACTTTTTCTGTAATACTTCAGAAGATAACGGCTCCTCGCCTCTGGCAACAGCAGCAGCAGAGATAAGAATCAGCAAAACCAAAAACCTCCTCATTACGTAATCAGTTTAACACTCTAAAAAAGAAAACGCAAGGCAGCTGATGTTATTACATCTGAACATGATAACCGATTCTCTTCTGACTGAATAAGTATTACAGATCAGCCGGTGCAGTGTGTTGCATGCACCATCGCCGGAGGTTATAAAAGTACCTGCCGCCTGTCCCTAGATGGCACCTGAAAATGTATCGCCCTGATTCAGATCACCCGTCTCCCATCCCTTGCGGAGCCAGCCCGAGCGCTGTTCTGCCGTGCCATGGGTGAATGAATCAGGCACCACCCTTCCCTGGTATTTTTTCTGAAGCACGTCGTCACCAATGGAGGCCGCAGCATTAAGAGCCTCCTCTATGTCACCCTCCTCAACTGAGTCGAACATCCTGCTTGCATAGTGGGCCCATACACCTGCCAGAAAATCAGCCTGCAACTCAAGCCTGACGGTAAGCTGGTTGGCCCTGACCTCGCTCAGACGCTGACGCTCTTTCTGCACCTCTTCAAGAATGCCCAACTGGTTCTGGACATGATGCCCTATCTCATGTGCCACTACATATGCTATTGCGAAATCTCCGTAAGCACCATATTTTGCACGCAGATCATCAAAAAAACTGAGGTCGATGTACACCTTTTCATCACCCGGGCAGTAGAACGGTCCGCTGGCGGCGGTGGCATAGCCGCAGGCCGAATGGACCTGATCCCTGAATAGCACCAGGGTGGGTTGCCGGTATGTGGCTCCTGACTGGGCGAATATCTTGCCCCAGACCTCTTCAGTGTCAGCCAGCACTACCGAGACAAACTGCGCCAATGCGTTCTCTTCTTCAGAGGTCTCAACCGGGCCAGCCGTTTCTGCGGAGCCCGATTCCTGCAGAATGCCAGAGGGATCACCTCCGAGAAGAAAAACGAGCAATACAATTATAAGCATGCCTATCCCGCCTCCTACAACCTTCGTTCCGGTACTCATCCCCCTGCGGTCTTCAATATTGTCGCTGCCGCGACGGCCCTGCCATTTCATAGTCTGATGTCTTATGAGTTATTCAGAAATGACGAAAATAGTAAATAGAGTCAATATTTGAAGAGTTTGGCTTTGAACAATTTTACCGGTTATCTGTTTTACGAATAAACAACAAGAAAATGAAAACGAAAGCTATACTGACTTTCACAATTGTACTTGGACTAATAACCATTAACAACAAAATCATGGCACAGAATTATATTTTTCCGGAGCTCCCGTATGCATACGATGCACTGGAGCCATACATTGATGCACGGACAATGGAGATTCACTACACGAAGCATCACAGGGCTTATTATGACAACTTCGTCAAGGCAGCCGGAGAGGCTAAAATTGACCACCTGCCCCTTGAGGATATTTTCTCGGGAGTCAGCGCCTACTCACCTGCCGTTCGCAATAACGGCGGCGGTTACTACAATCACATGCTCTTCTGGAAGGTGATGGGACCCAACGCCGGTGGTCAGCCTGAGGGCAAGCTGCTCAAGGCAATAATTGAGGCGTTTGGCTCATTCGATAAATTCAAGGCTGACTTCGAGAACGCTGCAAAGACACAGTTCGGAAGCGGATGGGCATGGCTGGCAGTGGATGCCGGGGGCAGGCTCTTCGTGTCACAGACACCCAACCAGGATAATCCGCTAATGGAAGTTGCGGCAAAACGCGGGCAACCGGTACTTGCCCTCGACGTCTGGGAGCATGCTTACTATCTCAAATATCAGAATCGCAGAGCTGAATATGTTGCCAATTTCTGGAACGTGGTCAACTGGAAAAAGGTTGCTGAACTGTATGAGGCAGCCTTGAAGTGATTATTCTGATATGATAACACGGAAAAGGGAGGAGGCAGCCGATGACTGCTAACCTGTCACAGAAAGCCTGCTTATCTGAAACAGAGGAGGGAGGGCGACTGCCCTCCCTCCTGGTCGGTCTGCAGGGACTCGAACCCTGGACCCGCTGATTAAGAGTCAGCTGCTCTACCACCTGAGCTACAGACCGGAATTAAAACGGTGCAAAAGTACACTTTTTCGGGAATTGTGCATCAAAAAAAATTGCATACCTGATTATTGATTCACTATTGTGCCGGAACAATCTCCCTTATGCAACTATGCTATTGTGTCAGTACTATCATTCCCTCCCGCGGAATAGCCCGGTAAATAATCTTCGCCTCGGCCTTAGGGAGCCATATCTTGATATATGGTACATACGGTGGTATCTTCATCCTCGCAACAGCCCTCATCGTCACGGAAGCATTCCGCATCCTGTCCTTCAGGTCAAAAACGAACCTCGCCCGGCGGTCAGCTCCAATGGTGTCTTCCTGTTGCTCAAAGTAGAACCGGATATTACGGTCAGTGTCAAGCGTGAAAAATACCGCCTCAAAATCCGTTGTGTCAGGCTTTACACTCTCAACCACCTCCGACGTATCTTTAGGTGCAATCTTCACACTCACCGGATCCTTCATAAAGGTAGCCTGCATACCTGTTATAGTCAGCGGTGTGGAAAGCATTTTGTAAATAGCCTCCTGGTTTGCACTATGAAAAAATGGCGAGATATCGTACTCGTCAATTTTCACCGTCCTCACTGGCAATCCCTTAATCAGCAACTGAATCACGCTGTCGCGAACATTGATCAGCAAACCCACCGAGTCCGACTCCGCCAGCTTCACCTGAGAACTCAGGAAGGCTTTGGTACGTATCATATCAATGTATCCGGGGATAGCACACAGGTTTATCGTGTCTCCCTCCTTCTGCTCAAGCGAAGCGAAATAGGCATTGTCAAACTCATGCACGGTGCGGCTGACAGCCAAAACCGACATCACCAGATAATAGATAATGAAAACTGCCAGCAGAGAAGCGGCAATTATCAGCCTTTTTTTTCTTTCCCGGTTCATCGCTTCAGTTCTTGTCAGTAAATGTAAACTCTTGATCCCACGCTCAGCGAGTTGAACACCACCTCGAGGTCCTCATCGCCAAGCCTTATGCATCCGTGCGTCACGGGCATCCCGAGCTGCCTCTGGTAGAGTGTCCCGTGAATAAGGTAACCGTCGCCGAGGCTCATGGCATACTTGCCCAGCACGCCAAACTCATACCTCGACGGATCACTGGCCCCGGGTATGGGCAGGCCCTCCTCCACAAAAGCCCAGTCAGGCTTCCTCCATACCGGATTGGTTATCTTTCCCAGTATACTCAACCTTCCACGAGGAGTCTTGAAAATCCACTCCTTATCACCCTCTTCAGTCTTAAGAAGTGTGTAACTGCCTGATGAGCAGTATCCTTCACGCACCAGCTGCCTGTTCCTGTAGAGAGAAAACCGGTTGTCAACCGTATTTATCACGAGGTAGGTCTGTGTGGGCACAAAAGAGGCAAGCCTTCTTTCAAGGCGGGTTATCTCATTGCGGGCGGCCGACATCTGCCTCCTGATGGATCTGTTGTCAAGCAATGACGAGTCAGGCCTGCACTCAGTACGATTTTTTCCCCACGAGCCCTGGAACGCAGGAGCAATATAAACCGGCACGGAAAAGATAAACAGTAACAGCAGCACAATCGCCAGGGAGATCAGTGTTCGCTGTGCCCGGCGGTCACTCTTTACGATATTAACCGCCTGGCTATACCATTTCCTGAATACAGTGGTGATGCTTTCAACAGCATGTTCCGGTAATTTTTCTGTCTGCTCTTCCATGATCACTTTACTCGCGAGGAGAAAAACTCCTCAAGGGTTAATGTAGAACCGATGATGGTCACCGGCGTACCTTTCGAAACATATTTGAATAACATGTCCATGTCAGAGTTTTTCAGGGCAACGCATCCCTGTGTCCAGTGACCACCCTTGCCGCCATGGCCGTGAATCTCAATCATGTCACCGATGCTTGCATCGGCCGGGAGTTGTCCGTTCCTTATCCTCTCGTTAAATTCCCGCACGTCAATCTTGTTCGGATAGTTGATTAACAGGGCTTTATGATATTTTGTCGAGCCTCCGGTAAGCTTCTTTGTAACAGTATATTTCCCCTCCGGCGTGGCCATGTCTCCCCTGCTTTTCTTGTCGCCAAGCCAGTTGCTTCCGAACTCTGCCTCAAAGGTATACTTCTTTTTGCCTGCCTGGTACAGATGAAGCTGCGCCGGAATCTTTTCCACCAGCATTGCGTATGATCCGCTCCTCTTACTCTCGGCAATTGTCTCATCAGCCCACTCCTGCCAGGTGTCATAGTGCCTGAAATATTCCTCCAGTTTTTTTCTGGCAAGATTGTAAGTGCTTGAAATATACTCGTTAGCTTCGGTAATTTTGACGTTTCCGTCAACGTACCGCTCTTTTTTATAGTCGATTCCCGCCTCCTTGATGAGGAGTTTTCCGCGGGCGTGTTTCTTTTTGATATCCTGTGGCAGGGGCATCGAGAGGAAGATCTTTTCGAACGCTGCCATCTCGTGGCTAAGGCGGGCTATTTCGCTCTCGAGGGTACTCTTGAGGCTCTTCGATCTGGATATGGTGTTTCGCGAGGCCTCTTCGGCCTTCTTCCGAGCTGTCTCCGCGAACCGGATGACCCGCTCATAATCACGTGCCAGTATGAAGCGGTCGTTTTCGCTTCGCCATACGGCCATAGCCGAGTCATAATTGTTCTTCGCTTCGCGATAAAGTTTAGGTGAGTATATCTCTGACTGCAGGTCCCTGGCACAGGCGATGGCGACACGTGCCTGTTCCACCTCTGGCAGCGGCGGCTCGGGCACAAGAGCACGAAAAACCAATACTCCGATGACGGCAAGGACGACGCCTGCGATAGCATAAACTACAACATGAGTCAGGGATACTCTTTTCATGGGTACGAAGTTAAAAAAAACCCCGGGAAGAGGCCCGGGGATCTTTTTATTAGTTCACAGGTATTCTCAGATTCTGATACCAGCTTTTTCCATTGCTGCCTTCAGCTCGGCGATGATGCCGTTGATACCTTCGGTTGAAGCTTTTACCTTATCAACAACTTCCATGTAGTTGGTGCCGCTATCGAAGAGGGTCTGAGCATCGGTGAGAGAAGTCTCGATGACAGTCAGTTCATTCTTCATTTCTTCAACAACTGCTTTGCCTTCCTTGCCTTTGGGAGCCCTGACAAGGAGAGCCTTAGCCTCGTCAAGTAGGGTTTTGGCATCTGCCATCAGCGTTTCAGCCTCAGCCTGAACTTCAGCTTTCCTTGCTTCTACATTTGCTGACAGTTCTGCTGCCTTGAGAGCAATACCATCAGCGGCATCCTTGATAGCTTTGAAATCTTTTGCTGACTTCGACCTCTCTGTTTCGATATTCTGAAGCATGACGGTAAGTGAATCATTCAGAGCAGCGAATTCAGCCGGGAAGTAAACATCAGTCTGGGCTGTTTTTGCTGTTTCGAGAGCAGCTTTTGCAGCGTCAAGAGCTTCCTGGGGAACTTTAGCGCAGCTTGCCATCAGGGCAGCTACAGCAACGGTTGCGATTGCTAAGAAAAGTTTGTTTTTCATTTCTGTTTAAGATTTAGTTCTGTTATAATGTTTAAAATATCTCCGGTTTGAAATTGTTAAACCGCTGCAAAGTTAAATAATAATTTTAATCTGGTTTTAATCTTGGGCGAGTTTTTTTAATGTAATTTTAATATCAATTGGCGAGTTTTTATAAATGGCTCTGTTTCTGTATATTACGCATTGTAGCGGAACTTTATCGGGAGCTGTTCCCTGGTGAGATGGTAGCCGCGGGAGGGGAACCGGTATCAGCAGAGGAGGAAGAAAAGGAGGAAGCTCCTTAGGACCATCAGGGGTGTACAATTAAGCCGGACCACTTTCAGTAATCCGGCCTGCCTTTTCTTATGCGGAGAGAGGGGGATTCGAACCCCCGGTACGGTCACCCGTACGGCAGTTTAGCAAACTGCTGGTTTAAGCCTCTCACCCATCGCTCCAAAAAACGTAATGTCAGCTGTTGTACATATATCCGGTTATTCCTCATACCGGTTTTTAACAGCGGGGCAAAAATATAAAAACATTGGATACTTTACAAGCCTGCACCTCTCTTTTACGCTCACGAAGGATTTCATGACTCCTAATTAAAACAGGTGAGAGCGCCAGGTATCCCCTTACAACCATTAAACGATACACTAACTTCCATTTTTGATCACTTGTCAAAGGAATAGCAAATCAGTAAGTTGCTAAATACTTTCGCCAGATCGTAGTAAGGATGCAGAAGCCACAAAACTCTTCTATTCAACAAATCAGTTGGCGTTATGTGAGAATCTTTCAGACATCTGCACCAAACCGGAAGTATATTTTATTCTTGAAGTAGATTTTATTCTTAAGGGGGTGTCAGGCTTCTGCGAAGATTTTAGCCCGTATCATTTTTATGAACATTGTCAAACGACTGATTCGTTCATTTATTGTGCCTCCGAAGCAGAAAACGAAAAATTTTCCAGACATAAAAAATATCTCAACCACGTAAACAACAATTGTTTAGTATTATCGTATTAATAGCGTTGTCATTATAACGGACTTTATTATTAGCTCTTTTTTTCACATACTAACCAGCTGCAAACTCCAGCACGTTTTCAGAAAACCCTCCATCACAGGAGGAATATGGCTGGCTGTTGGCATTACCATGTGGGGACAAAGCATTACTATTCAGAACTTTCCCTCAGAAGTATGTCAGAATGCCCCTCCAACAGTTACTATTGCCAGCACTGGTGTATTTGGCCCTTCAAATGTTTATACAGTCGAGCTTTC